>Ga0209700_107217_pt1 | contig 16033 bp, 12 predicted proteins | sample SiratroredBW_FD_187528 | JGI IMG/M metagenome (GOLD analysis project Ga0209700, IMG submission 187528) | Root nodule microbial communities of legume samples collected from California, USA - Siratro red BW (SPAdes) (version 2) | ecosystem: Host-associated > Plants > Roots > Nodule | place: USA...
TTGTTGGACCAATTAAAAAAAAAAAAAAAACAGTAGTTGAAAAAACTGGCTGAAAATTATGAGAAAAAGTTAGTTAATTTTATCATTTTATATGTTCATTCAGCGTAATAACTAGTTGTTTTATATGTTCATTAAACGTATTAATTATTTTTAAAATATGATTAGTTCAAGCTCCTCATTCTCTAATTATGATTCTGAAAAGTGCAAAATAATTATTAGTTTGTATGTTAAATAGAATATATCAATACTCTCAAATTTTTTTTTATAAGATTTCATATAAATACAAATTATGTATTTATTTATCTAAGGTTTCAGTAGAATATATTGTAATTGTATATGATTTATGCAGTTAAAGTATGCTATCAGAGTTATCTTCTAAAGTTAGTTTTTAATAGGATAAAAGAAAATAACACTGATAGATTATGTTGATAGTTTTTGTGCACTCTGATAGATTATGTGGACTATGAAGGTTTAGTCTGTAGTCCTTGAAAGAAGAAAAGCTTAAATTATGTAAACTCAAGATAATTGTTTTCCTTGAATATTAGAATATTATCCGGTAGAGATTATTGAGACGGACATTACTTCTTTACTTGATGTCATTGGAAAGTTGTTATTGAGGAATTTATGGTCTGAAGAAAAAATTATAAATATTGAATTTGAAAGCTAGATATTCTAGTATGTGATTTATATAAAGAGGATATTGTTAAAGTTCATGCCATGTGCCAAGTGTAAAAGAAATATGAAAAACTTTAGCTTTGTCATATGAAGGATATAAGGAGGTCAAAATAAACAAGTTGACCCTGCTTAAATGTCAATACGAAATGAGGATTATGAGATCAATGATAAGGTGTTTGACATTTAAATGAGGATCACAGGGAGAGTAATAATCCCAATAAGGAATGGAGGGTTTATGTTAGGAGGAAAAGAAATTAGTTTATTAGTAGATTGTGTCAGTTAGGCGGTTAGGCGAATTGAAGCAGTTAGGAGTAGTATGGAGTTTTTAAACCAACCTAGGGAGTTTGGGTTGGTTGTTGATAATTGTTACAGATTGATTTCTATGTGAAAGCAATTTCCACTTCCTTTGTAAATTATGTGTAAACTACTGTTACATAACTGAATAAGTTTTCTCATTCAGAATTTCTATTGTATTTCATTTTTCTTTGCTATTTTTGTGGAGTGTAATTCTTTGGTTCCTAACAAACTGGTTCGACTTGCCGAATCTTGAGAGGAGGAAATATAGAACAAATGGTGAGTTCTTTAGAGAAATGGGCTAGTGAACATGGGAATATTATAGCAGAAATGTGTATTGATATTTCTGCAATTAAGGAGAGCCAGTTGGAAATGATGGAAATGATGAAAGAATTCAAGAGTGACAAGAATTTCTGAGGGGGGAGAGAACTTTGTCAACGATGACAAAGAAAAAGAATTAAGCACAAGGCGAGGGAACCGATTTGAAGGAGAGGAAGAAGAAGAAGTGAGATCGTGGACAAAAAGGGTTGATTTCCTATGTTTGAAGGGAGTGATCCTCATGGATGGGTGTCTAGGGCGGAGAAGTTTTTTGAAGTTCAAAACGTAATTGCCACGGAGAAATTGAAGTTGGCTTTTATCAGCATGGAGGGAAGTGCTAATCACGGGTTTAGTTTCTGGAGATAAAAGGCACAGAACCATTCTTGGGAGGAATTTACATAGGTTTTGATTAGGAGGTATAGAGGTAAAGAGAGGAGTTCTGCTTTTGAAAAGTTGGCTAATATAGAACAAAAAGGAAGTGTGGAAGATTATATTCAGGAATTTGAAGTGTTGGTATCTTTAACTCTTAATTTCCCAAATGATCAATTGATGGGTTATTTTCTTGTAAGGTAACATATGAAGATAAGGAACCAAATTCAACCACATACACTTTAAAATAATTTTGTATTTTATCTATTTCAAGGATCACTTTAATTTTTATTATAATCTAAAAGACTTAATGAATTAATAATGTACAATTTTAATGACCATTTATTAATTTTAAGGACCAAAATGAAATGAAATATTAAAAGCAATGTATAACACAATCATCACAGATAAAAAACAACTCTGAACTATAAATCTACACAACCCCCAAATCAATGAATCAATAATCTTGTATGACAAGGTTAGTCCCCCTGAAACTTTTCTGACCAACTATATTTTAAGTTACATTCATCCAGTTCAAACCTCCTTCAACTCTCACCACCTAGTAATGGTCATCTATTTGATTCCTATTACTAGTAGAGTTAGGATATCAATCATTATTGAATAAATCCTTAGACAATGCACATCCTAATTGAGATATTTTCTTTCTTGAGAATACTATGCCTTGATCCTGACCACCTCAATCGATACTTTAACAATATCATATCATTCACTTTTCATCTCAATCTCAAATATCTTAAGAATTATGTAATCATCAATACTATTCAATCTCAATCATAAATCAATAATTGTACCAACTAAAGCTACGTAAATCATTCAAACAATTTCAACTCATTTAAAAGAATCAATCTCATTCTACTAACTTATCATCAAGAATTAATTAACATACTGTAGCATATAAATATAAGATACCAACTCTTTGAAACTACACTTATAATCAGTTTAAGCTAATAATTTAGTTCAAAATCCATCCACACTTACAACATCATCATAATCTATATTCAATCTTACCTCTACCAAAATCAATCTATAGATCTTACACTACTACACTCAAGTATTATTCCACTACTCAATCACATCAATTTATCACACAAATTAAACAATAAAACTCATTCAATGCTCAAAGATTAGTTTAGACCTACAAGAAAAATTTAAGCACTGATGATCAAAGATTTATACATTCAAGTCTTTTATCCTAGAGTTCTATTTAAAGATAGTTGACTTGTATAAAGCATTGATACGTGTTGCCGAACGCGCCCTATATTAAATTAGGCTAAATTTGCGGTATAGCTAACCTAGGTCATTCTTTTCAAGGACGGTTCAAAATGTTCTCTTAAATGCAGTTGGGAGGGGGTGGGTTAACAAAATATTTAAAAACGACAATCAAACAACATAGAGGAATTCAAATAATCAAAAATCAACCCGGTCTTCCAGCAGTTCTCCTAAAAATCCCTCACCAATTCCTATACTTAATCCAAATTAGATTCGTGGGTTAAATAGACTGGAATCCCTACATCTATTTAACATCCCGACTACTCCGCAATCGTAAAACATTTAATTAACATTGCCAAACTAATGCAATCACATCATGAGCAACATTGTCGATTTGACTTGATTCCAATTCGAGAAAATTCTATAACGCATTCCAATTGGACTGTATTGATTCGATCAATATTAATCTAACTATTAAATCTAATAATCAAATTAAAATAACAAGTTAACATGTAATTGTCGAAAGAAATACAAATATGAACCTAAGGATTAGCAGAAGTGGGAGAACCTCCGGACACCGGATTGAACAAAGAACTTAGCCGCTCATTATCATAGTTGGCATCCCAAATTGAAATAAAACATGAATTGAAAGAAGAAGAAAATGTCGTAGTGAAGAACAGAAGCAAAGAAAACGAACTGAAATGTATTCCTAATTAAAATAACGTAAAAATGTAACTGTTGTCAAAAAATTATAACAATGTCAATCATTTCCCTCCTTTTACAATATGTCCAACTCTCAAAACACAACCCTAATTCGTTTTAATACCTAAGGTGGCCCATACCCATTATAGGTTGCCCTAATTTGACCCAACATTAATGATCTCCGCTCCAAGTTCCGTCCAAATTTCGTATGTCAACTTCAAGGACAATTTTTTCCACTTTTCTGTTTGAATTTGGTCTTGGGTCCTCTAATAGAGTTTGTAGATGTTTGAATTATATGCAAAACGAGATAAAGAGCAAGTTAATCAGAGGTCTGTAGCAAAATTTATGGATAAAATACGAAACATACTCAAGTTTGGAAAAAAATTTGGAAATTACATCAAATTATATCAAACTTTTAATTAAAGCACAATTTGCCCAATTACAAAAAAATGGTCCAAAACCTATTAATTACTAATTGGTTCATCATTATTGTTATCATTATGCACTAGGAAAGTGGTTAAAATAAATAAATATCAAATTCTCTCACACTTATCCTTTTGCACTCCCGAACATACTCTAAACTAGATAAAAAAAATGAAGGTTAAATGGTTCAGACTTAAACTATTTCATTAAATAAGCTACCAATGGAAAAGTATTTGAGTAAGGAGGATCAAATAAAAATTTATTTTCAAAGGTTGGTCAACAAAGTGTGAATTTCTCTCTTTTTGGATTAATCAAATTATGCAACCAATTATGCAAATGACAGTCATGTATGCTAGCCTCCCAAGACAGTGTATCTCAATTACTCTCAAGTGTTTAGGGAAGGTGTATAACAAACCACTCAAAGAACATTATCTTACCATAGACTTGCAAGCATTCTAGTTCACCACTTCTGAAACACAAGTTTGCATCATTCAAGAGGACTTTATTAAGGTAGTAATGAGGCTAAGGTAACGGGTGAAGTAACATCCAAAGATTATTAAAAGAGCATGATAATTTTGCAACATCAATCAAATTAATCATGATAGGTATCACTGAAATTTGTTGAAATAAATGACTACAAGATCAAAATTTTCTTCTCTCTTTCTCACTTTTTTTTTCTTTTTTTCTTTTTTTTTCGAAGGAAAGAAAGAAGATGATGAAACTCTCAAAAAATGAAACCCATAAACAATTATAAGTCGTAGAACCTATGCATGATTAATCAACCTTCCCCCACACTTAGCATTCTGCATGTCTCGGGCAACCGCTACACTTACAATTTACACAACCCAAAAGAAAACCATCATGCTCACTTAATAATAAAAGAAAATGACAGAAAATGGTTTTACGCTTAGGCTTGTAATGAGTTAAATGAAAGAATGGGGAATTATAGGCTTAAAGGGGTTGACAAGGGGAAATAGTGGATAGGGTGGTTGTATGGTCAAGTAGGTTAAATAGGAAAAATGCCTCAATCATAATTATGCAAAGAAGTGAACATATAGTTTCCACAAGAATGAGAGCAAGTTCTAGAAAACAACATCCATGAGAGACAATGTCACACAAGAAAGCAAAGAGAATGACATATAGATGAATCCATTCAACTAGGCCCAAATAAGCTCACAGGGTCATAAAATGCCATTACATACATAAAAGCCAAGCACACAATTAGTTAGACGCAATCATCAAAATCCATATAAGAGATAATCCAACTAAGTGAATCAACCAAAAATCAAGTTTAGTTCAGTTCCTAGCTCAACACTAATCACGGGGATAGAATGTAAAGAGGGAGCCAGTCAAAACAACAAAAATAAAATGATGCAAATTCTAAAACACATGACAATACAATAAAAAAACAAATAAATGGAAAGACAAAATGCAAAGGAACAAAAAAAATGAGAGGAAAAAAGTGGCGGGTATGTGGCATCTGCGAGCAAGATGACTGACTCCTCCACTACTTAAGGCAAGCCTTCATGATAATGCTTTAAACGTTGCCCATTCACTAATAATGTTTTCCTTGTCTTTTCATCACTATGCTCGACTGCATCATAGGGAAAGACATTAGTAATCACAAAGGGACCATCCCATCTAGATCGAAGTTTACCGCACATAAGTGTGAGACGAGAATTAAATAGAAGGAGTTTTCGCCCGGTAGCAAACTCCCTGTGTAGAATTCGCCGATCATGGAAACCTTAGTTTTCTCCTTGTAGATGTGTGAGCTCTCATAGGCATTCAGTCTCAGCTCCTCTAACTTATGTAGTTGCAACTTCCTTTCAGCTTCGGATTAGGCCAAATCCATATTACAATTGTCACGACTTCATCGACGACGGACCGACGACGATCTGAAAATGGAAAAAATTTTGAAAAAAATGAAAAGGGATGAAAAAAGAGATGGTTTCGCCACCATAGTTTATTATGAAAAACTATGGAAAACCAAAGAAAAGGAAAAGGTGGTCTACGAATCAAAGAATGGATTCGGGACTCGGTTACATGTGGGGAAGGTATTAGCACCCCCATAACGCTTGTCCAAGGACATTACCTTTAATCAAAATGAAAAATAACAAATATGGTTTTTACAACATTTAAAATTTCCAGAAAAATATAAACACAAATATCAAAGCAGTAGCACCCAAAAATAGAAAAAAAAGAAAATAAAATGAACTTTTACACAACTTTGCCCAATTTTCCACTGACTGTTCTTTTTGCACCTCCAAGCACTTCTTGGGGCACCTCCAAACTTATCGATTCGGGCCAAAATACCTTTAAAATAGTATTGTGAAAACCAAAATACCCTTCTACCCTAAAACCCTCATATTCACTTCTCCATGAACCTCTCCTCATTTCACTTCTGCGGCGCTACCTCCAAGCACAACCACCGTTCCGTCATGCGTTTTCTTGGCCATTTTCATTTTGTCAATCTTAAATAGCAACGCATTTGAGGATTATTTGAGGTATGTATGATGTATTTTTGGATTTGTAGAGTATTTGGGGGGATTTGATACGGTTTGTAATTTTGGGATGGGTTGCGTCTCTTACAAAATGAGTTGCAGAATGAAGCATTTCGTAACTGTGCTACGGATCTTGAGGACAGTTGCGGAATACTCCATTCCGCAACTCATTTTGCAGGAAATTTGAGTTGCGGAATGGATCATTCCGCAACTCATTTCGTACGAGACTCAACCCACCCCAAGCACACTTGTGGAATAGTCCATTCCGCAACTCATATTTTTTGCGAAATGAGTTGTAGAACAGAACATGTCGCAACTGTCCTCCGAATCCGTAGCACAATTGCAGAATGCTTCGTTCCACAATGCCTACCACCACAGAATACCACCAATCTACCACTGCACCTCCATGTTTACTATTGTATTCATTCTAAAACCTCAAGGGTAAATCCGTCATTTCATAAGGGGTAAGTTTGAAATTTTCCCATTCGTTGTTTTTTTCTTTTTGCTTCACGTTTTTTAAACAATTGGACCCAACCTTTTTCATTCTCTCCTCCATTTGATGATGAAACGAGAAAGAACCAAGCTCAAAGTGTTTCTTCAATAGGTTGCTTTATATTTTTCCATTCATTCACTTGCATTTTTTTTTACACATTCACTATTATTGAAACTAGGCTAGGCCCACACCCTTCAACTCACCTCATATGTACCCTAATTTGTATTTGGATTAAGAAACAGAATGAGAGAGCAGCAGCACAGGGTGAATCCAAAACCATAGCAAGAGTGAAGCCATGAACGTCGATGGAGAGGATGACGCCGAAACCAATACAGTATTTGTCGGAGTGGAGTGCGATGAGTGAGTAAAAGACATCAAAATGCCGTTGTTGGCATTTGTTTTTGTTGATGATGATGGAAGAAGAAAAAAATGATAGCAAAAAGGAAGCCGATGAAGAGGTTGAGAGAGATGATGCAATGTTGAAGGAAGATTCATTTCATGTGAGTTTGCCAGGGACCGTGGCTTGGCTCACAGAAAGGTAAAGAAGAGTTGCTTTCGAAAGTTTTAGATAAGATTTATTCATATCGTGTGATAGATTTTTTGTTTTTGTGAAAGAAGAAACACTGAACAACAAATCACAGAACGACAATTTTGATTATACATTGACATGTTCATGATTGGAACAGAGTTTTGAACACTCTCCGTGAATGTGAAGGAAGTTTAACAATAATACTTTTTTATTTTCTAGTGAAGAATGTAAGCTTTTAGTAAGGAACAAAACGCTCACTATCTCATTATCCATCATTTCACTCTCAATTTTATAGTTTACAGATTAATCAAAATTCAACATATCTCCAAAATGTTCATTCATTAAAAAAAATGTTGAAGTATGAATAGATACAAATGAGCAGCGTAAATTTAAGGAAGATGAATAGTACACATAAGCATAAATTTACAGATTTCTTTTAAAGCATATACAATTTGTATTATGACATAGAATGCATCAAAATGCACATTAAAATAACACACTTCCATGAACGACCAGAACTATGAGCTATAAACATATGCAAAAAGTGAAACAATGTAACAATAACAAAGAAACATATCTGATCAGTGAAGATAATGAACTATGCACAGGTTCAGATAAACGCATGAATTTAAATGGTGAAAATGAGAAATGGATCATACGCCAATTGTAGAACCGAAATCTAGAAGCGATGTAACTCCTCCTTCTCTGGCAAAGACTTGCTCTTCCCCGATTCTTACAATCTCACTTCACAAAATTTTCCAGAATAAACGAATGAATTTAAGCGGTTAAAACAAGAAATTGATCATATACCAGTTGCAAAATGGAAATCTATAAGCAATGTAACTCCTCATTCTCCGGAGAAAACTTGCATTTCCCCAATCCTTACAATCTCATGATTCACAGAATTTTCCATAACTAAAAATGTGTTCTCTCTCTCTAAAAAAATCTCTCCAAATCCCCCTTTTCTGTGGAGCATTGCTCTTTATATAGGCAAAAACTTTAAAAGCTTGGCTTCGCCAGTTCTCTTTCCGATTCATATAGGCAGTGCAAACAAAACCACAGAATGCATGGTTTTTCAAAGTGCCAAAACGACAAAATATAGAGTTTTAACATTTTAAACCCCTCCGGTTTATTGGTTGTATCAAAACGATGCAACGTAGTGAATAAAACGGTAGAGTGATGATGAAGATGAATAGTGCATGCACCAATTGGAGTGTGGCATGTATCCCCCATTTTTTCTTTATGCTCACTATTCCTTTTTTTTTCCTTTTACATTTTATTTTCCATTATTTTATTTTATTTTCTTTTCAGTCTTTTTCTATTTTTCTCATTTTCAATTTTTTTAATTTTCATTTTTTATTACTTTTATTATTATTTTTATTATTTATTATTTATTTATTTTTAGTTTCCTTTTTTTCTTTGCTATTTTAGGGTTTTAACTAGGAGTAACTACACCCTAAATAATACTTGAGTTTTAGTTAAGAGTGGTTCTGTGTCTAAACAATACTTGGGTTTTCTAGCCAAGAGTGGTTGAAGTCCAAACAATAATTGCTTGTACTTTTACAACGTTAGTATGTGTTGAATATAACAGGCTTAGCCCATGTTCTCTGTTATTTTGTTACTATTTCTGCTATTTGTATCATCTATAAATAAACATCCATTTATGTGTATTTTCACACAAGGGAATTAATTATATACCTATTTCTCTATTTTAATATGGTATCTAGAGCCTAGGGTTAGGGTTAAACTTTTTGTCGGTGAACCCACTGTTCACCGTTCTCATTCAGTTGCCTCTGCTGCCGCTGTCGTAACCTTTATCGCCGATTGGGTCGACGACACCACCATCAAGAGCGCCTCATCCAGACGATTATTGTGCCTTTGGAATCGCGACAATCGAAGCACCGACGCGCCTACAGTGGTCATTACCGTCATCGCTACCGTCTCGCGTGGCGACGCGTCCAACGACTTTTTCGGCGGCGATTACCGTCATTGTGATCGTTGTCCTGTAAGTATTTTGGATCTGTCCTCATTATCTTGATTAGAGCACGTTTGAATTTTCACGTTTTTTCTCTCTCCTCCATGGATTCTTCCGCAACTACCAATGCCTCTTCTACTGTTATTGCCTCCTCTACTTTCCCTATACCGGATCATTATACTAATTACGTCAATGTTCATTTGTCAATTGACAAATTAGATGGTAAAAATTATGATACTTGGGCTACGAATATTAGGTTATAGCTTAAGAGTCAAGGCTACGTTGATCATCTTACAACGTCTGTTGCTAATGTTCTTGAGAATGAGGTTTCTCGTTGGTCTAAAGCTGATGCTCAATTATGCATGGTTCTCAAATCGACCATTTACTCGTCTTTGAAACAAATTTTTCGCTCTTATGAGACGTGTTCAGAAATTTGGGAGCATGCCAAATTATTATATACCAATGATACTCAACGTCTTTATGGAGTATGTCAAAACCTCCTTCATGTTGTTGCTTCGAAACGTCTTGATGGTACAATGTCTGAGTATCTTGGTAAAATTCATGCTCTTTTTCATGATTTTAATGAATTGTTGCCTCCTGCATCCACTTTGTCTCAAGAGATAGAGCAACGGTCCAAGTTTTTCATGTTGTTAGCCTTATATGGACTTCCTGATGATTATTCTCCTGTTCGTGATCAGATCTTGGGATCTCCTGTTGTGTCCACCCTTACTTCTACTTCTTCCACCCTTATGCGTGTACCAGATAAATCCCACATTGATATATCTACTTTAGGTGATGACTCTTCTGCTTTAGTATCACAACGTGATGACCGCACTCGTCCTCAGAAGCCGAACAAAAGGTGTCATAAATGTGACCATTGTGGCAAACTTGGCCACAAAATTGACATGTGTTATGCTTTACATGGTCGTCCTCCTAAAACTGCTGCTTTGTCCAAGCAACTCCTGTGTCACCTACTTCATTTGATATCTTAGGTCCACCGGCTATTTTCAATGAATTTCTTAAATGGTATGAGGATCGTCAGAACTCTGGTTCCACTGCATCTGTTGCACATACAGGTATCTCTTTTGCTAGGCTCACCCACTCCAATTCTCTTGGTCCTTGGGTTCTAGACTCAGGTGCCACAGATCATATTACTGGTAATAAATCCTTTTTCTCTTCTTTGTCTACCTCTGGTCATTTGCCCTCTATCACCATGGCTAATGGTTCTAAGGTCTCATCCCATAGTGTTGGTACTGTTCATATTTTCCCTTCTTTGCCTATTGACAATGTTCTTTATGTCCCTGGGTCACCTTTTAATTTATTATCTATCAATCGTCTCACTCGTTCTCTTGATTGTATTATTTCTTTTACCAAAGATTATGTTTGTTTACAGGACCGGAGTTCGGGGCGGATGATTGGCACCGGATGTGAGTCTCATGGTCTTTACTGTTTACGAACATCTGCTCATGTTGGCATGGTCATGGACTCTTCATCTCTTTTTCATGCTCAGTTGGGACATCCTAGTCTTGCCAAGATGCAGCAACTTTTTCCAAGTTTAACTAAGTTGTCCAGTTTGTCTTGTGAGTCATGTCTTTTTAGGGAAAACATAGTCGCAGTTCTTTGCCTAGTAGTGTCTCTCAACGTGCTTCGTCCCCTTTTGCCTTAGTTCACTCTGACATTTGGAGACTAAGTTGTGTTAAGTCTAATTTAGGATTTCAGTATTTTGTTACTTTTATTGATGATTATTCAAGATATACTTGGTTATTTTTAATGAAAAATCATTCTGAGTTGTTTTCAATATTTCAATCTTTTTTTAATGAGATTAAAAATCAATTTGGTGTTTCAATTCGAATCTTACGGAGTGATAATGCTCGTGAGTATCTTTCTCAGTCTTTTACGACTTTTATGAAATCTCATGGCATTCTTCACCAAACCTCTTGTCCTTATACACCTCAACAAAATGGGGTAGTTGAGCGCAAAAATAGACATCTTGTTGAAACTACTCGTACTCTTTTAATTCATGGTGGGGTTCCTCAATATTTTTGGGGTGATGTTATTCTTAGTGCATGCTATCTTATTAATCGTATGTCATCTTCAGTTTTAGAAAATAAAATTCCTCACTCTATTTTGTTTCCTCATGAGTCTCTCCATCTATTACCCCCTAAAGTTTTTGGGTCTACATGTTTTGTTCACAATTTTAGTCCTGGACTTGATAAATTATCTGCTCGGTCACATAAATGTGTCTTTTTAGGGTTCATTAGATTTCAAAAAGGATATAAATGATTTTCACCCTCACTTAATCGTTATTTCATTTCTGCAGATGTTACCTTTACTGAATCTTCTTTTTATCTTAAGTCTTCATCTTCTCCTCTTGTGTCTTCATCTAATCAAACACATATTCCAATTGTTTGTGATTCTCCTGTCATGTCTAATGTTCCTACTGAGTCGCCTCCTTCACCACCTCTTAAGGTTTATAGTCATCATCAAACTTCCCAACATCTACCAAGTGATTCTCCTCTGGTGCCAGATCTTCCGCCCCCTCCAGCTTCGACAATTGAACCTGATCTTCCTATTGTCATTCGTAAAGGTATACGTTCTACCCATAATTGATAACACATGTTTGATTCAATTCTTTTCTTATTAATTACATATTTTTAGCATACATCTTTGTTGTTATTTTCAGTTTTAACTAAAGAATTTGCATTTATAAAAAAATATAGATATTTTAGTAAAAGTTGTCAATTTTATTTTTTTAAGCACTTAATAAATTTCTAACCCATGGATGGTTAAATTGTTTAGGATGAAGAGCTGGAAGAAAAATTTTACGCTGGCTGGAATGAGAGAGTGTTGGACAGAGAGAAGATTATTGGAAAGAGGAAGGGCAATTTCAAAATTTTGCATGGAATTTTATTAGACACATGTATATAGGATAAAAGAATGAGGATTCTCGAAGGCAAGGCAGAGAAGGCAATTTTTTCAACAACTTCATTTCCACAACTGCAAGGAATTTGTCTTTCTCTTTGAACAATTGTACTTTGATTCTTTTGTATTTCTCCTTATTAGTGATTTCAATTTTTAAACTGTCAGTAGTAAAATTTTCTCATATAGATTGTTTCTTCCAATATCTTTGCTTTACTGTTAATTGCTATACAAAATTTGACTTTCAATGATTCATTTTAGTGTATATTTTCGGAATGTTATAATAGTTAGAGTTAAACTCATGATTGAAATTTTAATTAGGATAAATAAAATGATTGATTCACTGTTAGTTGTTGTAGGTTAGTGTCATTATAATTTTAGATTTGTATTAGGTTATTCTGTTTTACTCTTTTAGTTTTTAATACAAAATCCATTGTGATAATTTTTGCAAAAGAAGAAATTGATAACTAATTTGATGAGTATTAAGTTTCCTAAGGAGATGACTTGGGTTGATCCTATCCTATATTAGGAGAATTCAACTTTATTTTGAAAACCATAAGCGACTGAGTGGTTTATCAGTCTTCTCGATTCTTACATTAATTGAGCAAACATTCCCTTAATATCTTCAATATCTTTTTCTCTTTTTCTCTCATTTTCTCTCAACCTCCTCAATTCTCTCAAGTTGAAGTCTTCATGTTGATCTTTATTATTAGGGTTTAGGGTTTAAGATTATTTTGATCCTAAGATAGTCGATCAAAATTTTTATTGACTCTTATTCTCGAAATTTGACCATGTAGAACATCACCTATTCTTAGGGTTACCTTTCAAGATTGAAGTAGAGTTTTACTTTGATATAATGCTTCGGGTGAGGCTGATGCAATGATAGCTTATAAGATGGCCCCAATTGAATAGTAAAATTGAAAAAGAAATTAAAGATTTGATAGAGAAAATAGTTTATCCAGTCAAAGCATGTCACTAAGAATAATGTCGATGTTGTTAGTAAAGAATGATGAAGGATTTAAGTTTTGTATAGATTTTCATAAATATTTTTTTAGGGAAAGATAGTGTACCATATATTATCAAATTCTTAGAATAAGAGACATTCAAATTCTGATTCATACGGAAAGTTAGTTAGATTTCGAGGGAACAAGTTAGTAAATTCCAAATCAAGCTCAATGGGGATAAGTCAATTAAATTCCTATTCATTAGAGTATTGGGACGGAAAGTCAGTTGAATTTCAAGGGGACAACTGGTTAAATGACATTATTAGTAGGAAAGCATGAAGATATATAGAAGGCAACCTATAAATCTACATATAACCACTATAAGAATATAATAATATTGTTTGGAATGACCAATAAATATGACCTTTCATATCTTCTTCAATAAGTTTATTGTAGTTTATATAAAAGTGTCATACTTAGGGAATTTAATTGGTAGAGTTTGATTTATAGATATACAAATTATAGGGTATGTTATATTAACTTAGGGAATTTAATGGATTCAATCAAAGTAGAGGGCATGTTTCATGGAATGTTCCAACAGTGTCAGAGATACCAAGAGATATTAAATCTAGTTTATCATTAATTATAGGACGATGATGTAAAGGTTTTCCAAGATAGTAATGTTGTTGATGCAACTTCACTGTAATGATTAATCTTCTTGCTTGGATGAATATATGAGAGAAGAGTTTTCTAGAGTTGAAGTAGAAATTGACTAGTTACTAAAAATGGAAAATTTTGAAGTACAAAAATATTTTAAGTATAATATATCCCATAATAGATTGGGTTGTCCTTAGAAAGAGAGTGTCATATTATGTATGAAAGAAACTAAAAGTCCATAAGAATAATAGTTTACCTATGACATAAAGATTAGTAAGATCTTAAAAGGATTGTGATTTTTAGTTTTATTAAAGTAAGATGTATCTTATTGAAATTGCCTTCACTAGGAAAACAATCCAAGTTTTAGATATAATGGTCAAGAACTTAAGTTAATGGAATGTCAATAACTAATCCAGCTAAGATTTTCAAGATTGTAGTAAATGAATTTTAGAATTAAGTTTAGGTACCTATAAATAAGAAGCTAGAGAAAATGATTTAATGTGAAAATTACAATAACAAATTAACTAGTATAAGATATAAATAAGATATATTAGTGCCAAAGGAAGTTATTTTGGATGGTTCAACACAAAGAAGGAAGTGGTTGAATATGTTTGATGGACTTATTAGAGGCTAAAGTGAAGAATCAAAGACGGAGAACTATGCTGAATTTTTTCATGATTATTTATTAAATGGTAGGAATTCTCTAAATTATGAAACGAGGTTGAGATTGATGCAGGATTAAAATTTACAACTATAACTTGAGGTTGTTTTCCTTGATTATACAATTGTTGGTATTATGATTGCAACTGAGAGGAACCATATAGATTCCACTAATAAGAATTATCATACTTTTGTTAGTAAGGAGTCTACTAAGATGAATTAGATAGATGACATTATTGAGACCAGTTGGAATTTTCACTAATGATACTGCATATTGAACATGTTGTAACATGTTAATACAATATGGTCATACTTGGAGCAAACCTAACCTAAAATTGAGTAGTGTCTTTATCGTAGGTATATCCTCGATCATGACCAAAAATGACCCCATGATTTCCTTTGCCTTACAAATCTGAATTAGAATTACGAAAGTTAGCATTTGAATCCAAGTTTTGATTATCAACATGAATTTGAAAATCTTTATTTATTAACTTTGATTGAATAAACTTCACAAAAAGGTGAAAGGTTATAGAGGACAAAAGTAGCATATTATGCTTTTGATTTCTTAAGTTCTTGGCAAGAAGTAAGCCTCTAATTTCTTCAATTGAAATTTAATGTATGTGGTTTTTTTAAATACAGAAAGTTTATCAACAAAGGCCTTAATGTGAAGTAAGTACTCTTTAAATTATGATATTTTTTAGTAATGAAAGACGATGATTAAATATGAATTGTCTTAATCTGACCTGAGAGTGTATTTTGTCTCATACTTTATTAGAGTAAGTTGATCCAAGAACACTAGTAAGCATAAAAATCTATAAGGGCTATCGAAACCATGCTCGAAGCAATAGGTATTACTTTTCCTTGCTAGATACATAAGATTGGTGTGATTACAATTACTTTTAGAAGGAAAAATGCATAGGAATAGAAGGAGAAACAACAAACCAATAAAGGTTAATGACGTATTATTTACATATCATAATATGATTTAGAATTCAGAATGGGAGATCATATGATGACATAGGTTTCTAATTTTAATTTATAGTTAAAAATGGTAGAGAAATTAATGAGGATGTTGTAGATAGCATACAAGCGTGGGAAGAGACATTTAGGGCATTTTTTTTATTGCAAAGTACCTGCAAAACCCAAAGGATAATTTATTATATTATGACAAACTTGGGGAACCACTAAAGGCAATGACTAAAGTTCCTAATCGGATGCATATTAATTGAGTGGTTTTCTAGAATAGTTATGCTCGTAACTCAGCATACCAAAAAAGGTCAGACTTAAGAATGGACATAAAAATGTGAGAATAGTTTTCAGAAACTTAAGAAAAGATTAACCAAG
>Ga0209700_107218_pt1 | contig 16033 bp, 10 predicted proteins | sample SiratroredBW_FD_187528 | JGI IMG/M metagenome (GOLD analysis project Ga0209700, IMG submission 187528) | Root nodule microbial communities of legume samples collected from California, USA - Siratro red BW (SPAdes) (version 2) | ecosystem: Host-associated > Plants > Roots > Nodule | place: USA...
TCATGAAAAATCACTTAAAACACTTACAAAAAACATTCTTTTCTCCACCAAGAACCAAGAACGATCATGTAAATGACATAAAAGAACAAACTTTACTTCAAAACCAACAGAAATCAAACCCTAAACGCAGAAACCTTTTCACATCCAGAACAGAACAGTGAAACGACCAAAAAGACTTCTTTTTTCATCAAAAATCGCATAAAAACCAAAATTTTACATGCAAATCATTCAACAAACAAAAAAAAAACATTCTTTTGCATGAACAATCACTTAAAAGAGCAACCTTTACACGCTTTTCAAACGAAAACCAAATAAAAAATGAACATTTTACTAAAAAATATGTATTGCAGAAAGCGACCTCAGCGAAAGCGAGAGTGAACGAGAGCGACAGGCACAGAGCGAGAGTGCAGAGGAGGTGGAAGACTTTAGGGCTTCTGAGGGGAGGCGAATCGCTGAGAGGCTTTTGGGATTCTGAGAGGAGGTGGAAGACTAAGAGAGCGGAAGATTGAGAAGCTTTTCAGATTCTGAGACTGAGAGAGCAAAGGTTTACTGAAAGAGCGGGAGATTGATAGGAGATGGAAGACTGAGAGGCTTTTCGGATTCGGATTCTGAGAGAGCAAAGGTTTACTGAGAGAGGGAGTTTGAGAGACTTTTCAAATTTTGAGCGTGCAAAGGTTTAGGGCTTAATTCATTTTTTACTTCTAAAATTGTCCCTGCCACGTAAGCTACTTTGACACAATTACCCCGGTGTCAAGTGGGAGTAATCCACCAACGGTGTCAACGTAACATTATTCTTAGATAAATTACCAACTAAGATAAATTTGGGGGAACATGGAATATAACTGGGAAACTTATTGTGCCCGTTGTGCCTGTGTCAAGAATAGACATTGGAGCATTTGTTAATCAATTGTAGGATTGTTCAAAAATTCTGGAATAGATATGATAATTGGGTAGGAATTAGTGCTGCAAGACAAAATAACTTAGCTGACCATTTCCACAACTTCCATATTATTAGACTTAATAATAAACATAATATGATTTGGAGAGGGGTGTGGGGACAATTATTTAGGAGACTTGGAATCATAAAAATAAATTGTGTTCAAGAAAGGGAGAGTGAATGTAGAAGAAGTATTTTGCTTGTCACAACTTAAAGGATGGGTATAGTTAAAATATAAAATTCCTAACGTCAATTTCAATTATTCTGATTGGTACTATTGTACATTACATTGTATTATCCAAAGTTACTAGCCTAAAAGGTAGAAATGTGCTTAACAGAGTTCTGGTGTGTGTGGCAGTACATGAACTGCTGGCCTAAAAGGCCTAGAATGTTAAAATGTCTGTTGGCAGAAAAGTCAGATTAGTGTTGAAGTCCAATTATGAGAGATAGGATTGGATATTTTATGTAGTAGAGTCATTTATAAAATTTGATTAAATGCACTTGGATACTCATAAGGTCCGAACATGGAGCAAGAAAAATATGAATGTTTGTTGCAAGTATATGGATGAAGAGAATATTAGCAAAAGCTATAAGTGCAGAGGGGGAAGAGGACAAGAGCAAGTCAGTACATGAAACATATTTGGACAAAAACTGGGCTCAATCACTGTAACTTATACATAAACGTGGAAAAACAACATTGTTATCATGCAACAATGTTTGGCATTTGACTTGTTAGTCCGCATGGCATGGAAGCTGCAATGTGCATATTACTGGATATAGTTATAGAGAATGTAGTATTGGAGAATACACTTAAATATGCAAATTGATGGGTGGGTTATTTGTATCTCTGCTATGTGTCTTGAAGTTCATTCTTTTGCAGGGTATAAGGGATGTATTTTTCAAATATCCATTTTGTCAGTTTTAAGGGTTGGAACCCCTTTAGGTTTCTCTTTATTTGTTTATTATTCTTTACTGATAAAGAAAAACATAATTCAAGATTTAATGCAATAATTATCACTATTTTTCTATTTTTTTATATAAAGCAAATCGCAAAAATAATTTAAATAGAAAGCAGTATATAAATCTTTGGAAAAAAAATTAAAGTTCACTTAATAAACATACAAACTATAACTAATTAAAGTTTAATTATAATATAAACTATAATATGCAATACATTCACAATAACTTGTAAATTAAATTTAATTCTACGATAACATTATGTGTAAACAATATGTTCCATTTAAAGTTATTAGTTAGTAGAGTAGGAAATTATTTAATGTAAACAATACTTTCAAAACATATATAGTCTAATTCAATTCTATGCTTGATCTCTTTGTTCGACACAAAGATTATTATATTGTTTTATTTATATAATAGGTTAGAACACCTTTTAAATGATTCTATTAATTTCATTTTTCATTAGTAAGAAATTATTCTCTTAAAAAAGGAATTTATTCCTTTAGACGTGTCATTTGTGATAAATAATGCCGTAAGGTTGCTCTACGTAAATATGTAGTATATGTAACCGTTAATGAATAACACGCAGAGCATGATTCAGGTACAAGTTAAAACGTTAAAGTTGAAAACCCTCCCAATAACATTGTTTCAAATTCCAAATAATAATAAACATGCATGCCTTTAATTTATCCATTGAGATGTTACGGTTATAAATACTCCTTTTAAGTTATCACGTATATCAAACTATATCGAACATATCTACTTGTTCGATTAGAATTAGTTCGTGCGTCCTAATCCACAAAAAAAAAAAAAAAAAAAAAAAAAAAAAAAAAACGTTAAAAATACAAAAGAGACGAGGATGTAGATGAAACACATTAGGCACGTGAATTGAATCATTATGTTATAACCCTTTATATATCACAATTCGAACTCTTCACGCATACGCATATATGTTATTCATTTATTTGTTTTGTGTGTGTTTGTGTTTTGCTCCCTCAAAGAGTCTTTAAGGAATCATAATGTGGTTGGCTACCTAAGGGTTGCTTCTATGCGTGGTTCTCTAGGTTTAGTTATTTGGTGGTTTGTCACCTTGTGGTTGTACGTGGCTTTGTTTTAACCACTTCATTCAAAAATATCCAAAATTTTGTGGGTTTAATTTTATTTATATACTTTTAGTTATTATGTTATAGTTTTGATAAATTTTAATGAATAATATATAATATATAAAAAAAAATTATTACAAAGAATGAATTATGTACTACCGAATACTGAAATTTATAGAGTTATCATTGTCCGTTCGCTAATCACATGTCAAATCACTTGTAAATCCGAACCAACTTTAATAAAGTTGAAAATTAATTTTGTTACATCAGACTACATAATTTTATACCTAAGTTTTGGATGTTACCCGGACCTAAAATCTTATATTTTATTTTTCAGAACTTATACAAATTTCTTTAGTTGCTTCTAAAATATTTCTTTAACTCTTATTAATTAAAATATTAGAGAATTTTCTGTAAGTGAATATCCACTCAATATTTTATTAATGAAGTTCAATAATCATTTAAGGAAGATTCAACTTGGTTAAAGTCTCTCCAATTCACTACAGTTTCAATTTAGTTTCGGTAAGAACATTTAGTATCCACTGTGCGGCTTAGGTAAAACTATTCCCAAACCATAACTCTTATGGTACTTACTAGAAGGTAGACTATATGGTTAATATCAACATATCGTGAGATGAACCCATCTTCCCTTGATATTCTAAAAGCTCATATGGAGGCTATTCTTCAGAAGAATGAAGCAAATGTTCGTAGCACCATCGATGGCATGCATAATAAGTTTGACAAGGACCTGAAACTTCTCAACACTGTGATGAGATTCAAGCCCATGATGACGAGATGCAAGCTCTTTAAGAGCAACTCGCCATAATACACCAAGATTGGACCATACATCGATATGAGCAAAATTTACAACCACAACATATAGAATAGGTCATGGAGTCTCATCCTGTGATCTTTGATAATCGTATTGGGGATATGGTCTATCGATGAGGGTACTCAACCATAGAGGGTACTTATAGAATCACGCACACAGCAGATTCAGACTGGAAGTTAGTCTCGAGTTGCCGACAAAACTGTCAACTTAGCATAACCAGTAGACCAGATCCAAGTTTTCGCCAAGGAGTCGCAAGTATGTGATAAACAAATATCATTTAAAGTTTTTCGACTCCCACGTTGAACCAAGAGATGTGAGCTAACTTGGTTGTGGCAGTATATGACTTGGTTTGCTAAAGCATCCACTAATATTCTCAATTTACATCTGATTGTGGTCGTGCATTCTATCTTAGTGGGACTTTGTCCAAGGATTTTTCTGGACTCTTTATATGTAGAACCACCTGTCAATACAAATGCACTTCAAGCCCGCCAATAATATCGAAGAAGTATTCCCAACTTCCACGGATGATGAAGTGGACCTTGATCCTAGATCCAAGTTCGAAGAAAGTCAATCTACTTTTGATGAGCCTATGCTGAAAGTGCAACTTGGCTTTTACCCACTCAATTCACAAGGGTAGACAAAACAATCAACTGATTATTAAGAAACCAAGTAAAATGAATTATTGTTTGCAACGTTGACCTCTTCGCATGGAGTTTGATGGACATTCCCAATATTAATCCAAACTTCATGTGTCACAAGTTTGCAATTCTTCCTCAAGCAAAACCAATTGCTTAGAGAAAAATAAAGCTCAGAGAGGAAAGAAGTCTTTTAGTAGATAAAGAAGTTAATCAGTTGTTGAAAGTTGATTTCATCATAGAGATTGTGTATACCGCGTGGCTAGATAATGTGGTGATGGTGAAAACGTTGAATGAAAAATGAAGAATGTGAACTGACTACACTAATTCGAACAAAACATGTCCCAAAGATACATATTCTCTAATGAGCATAGATTGACTTGTAGCTAACACTGTGGGATACGAGTTGCTTAACTTTCTTAACTCATATTATGGATTAATCAAATAAAAAATGTATCTACTGGACAAAGATAAAACCACATTCAAGACAGAAGGAGTCAATTTTTGCTATATGGTTATCCCATTGGACGTTGGTGTCACATATTAATGCCTTATGGATAAGGCTTTTAAAGACCTCATCGACAATATCATCGAAGTTTACGGTGATGACACGGTGGTCAAATCAACCAAGGTAGAGGATCATCCTGTCCATTTGGAAAAAGCCTTCAACAATGCCAAAGCAAATAACATGCACTTAAACCTTGAAAAAACCTTTCTGAAGTGGGTGGAGGAAAATTTCTAGGGTTTCTGATAACTTAGAGACGGAGCCATCTTAAGCATGAGGAGTCTGGGTGACTTAAAAGAAGTTCAACGCCTTAATGGTAAGCTTGCGCTCTTTTAAAATTTCTCCCTAAACTCGTCAAAAAGACTTAACCATTTTTTAGGCTGTTGAAAGGAGCAAAGAAATTCAAGTGGGATGAGAAGTGTGAGGAAATGTTTCAAAATATCAAGAGAGATATTTACCCTTTGCCTATATTGGTAAGCCCACCACCACACTCCACACTCATATTTTACTTGGCAGTGTCACACTCAATGTTGAGCTCGATTCTCGTATGCGAGGATGGAAAGAAATGCATCCTATTTATTTCACCAACCGAACTCTACAACTAGTCGAAGAAAGATACAAGGCCATTGAGAAGCTTATATGATCTCTTATCTTCTTGGAATGAAGACTCAAACACTATTTCTAGAGCTTTAACATATTGTACACATCGATCACCTTATCAAGCAGGTGTTACAAAAACCAAAATTTACTAACAAAATGACTGCATGTTTAGTGAAATTATCTAAGTTTGGACTTAACACGAATGTAGATGTCCAATGAAGGTCCAATTCTTAACAAGTTTTCTCATCCAACTTTTACAAGTTGGAAAAAGACATGAATGGTGGTCTCTTAGTATAGATGTGTCTTCCAATAAGAAAGGACACAGAGTTGGAGTGATCCTCAAAAACCCTAATGACAATACTCTTGAGTAAGCAGTTCGATTCAACTTTAAAACATCTAATAGCCAATCTGAATATGAAGTTCTAATCACTCGACTAAGGCTTGCATGGGAATTGGGTGTAAAACATCTCAATTGCAAAAGTGATTCTCAAATGTTTACAAAAATAAATAATTTGTGAATATCAATCAAAAGAGTTGATGCTACAAAAATAATATCTTATTGCTAAGAACTTGGTCATTCATTTCCACAAGTTCAACATCACTCATGTATCGAGAGTAACTGATAAAGGCTATGTTTCAGTGTTTTCAACTACAATTTTTGGATGATTTAATGTCTTTAATGTTGAGAGCAAGCATTTTATATTCATATTTTGCCTTTCAATTAATGGAGAATGTATTATTACCCCAGATGGAGAAGGAAAAGAATTTCAAGAGGATTTTAGATGAATTGGAGAAGAAGATGAGCTGGAAAGGAAAGACAATGCAGTTGTGAAAGAAATACAAAAGAGAAGAAGAGTACTGTTAGTGACAAATTGCTTAAGCGTTAATTTCAGATTGAGCTAGAAGTCACTAAAGGCTTATTGGCATAATAACCTAAAATTGGCAAGAGGTATAAAAGAGGAAAGAATCTTCATTCGAAGGGAGCTGGCTGGCGACTACAGTGACCAACAGCCTCGCAGAAGAATTTCTCTTGTATTCATGGCTGCCATGTGTAACTAACTTTCATCTATTTTGGGATTGAATGTAATTTTCTCACACTTTGTATTCTTGCTTTTCATCTTGATAATGCATGAGTTATTCAGACTGTATTCTCTGTGTGTACTTAATGCTTGAATCATTTGCACAACTGTTTCTTGAACTAAAAATCTTGAAATTAACTGGAAAGTAGTTTTGAGGTTTGGAAATCATTGAGAGTACCCATTACAATGCAACACCAGGGATGGGTTACATTATAATAGTTGCATGAAACAACTGTACTTAATGCGGGTTAACCCTCCATGAAAGCTGGGAATAATAGTATCATGCAAGAGAACCTATGAATTTCAAATCACAAGGAATCGGGTCGAATGAATCTTATTTGTGTAGAGTCATAGGATAAACGTGCGTTATTAATAATTTATGGTTAAGAATACAAATAGTTGAGTTAATGAGTTCAATTCCAAGATAGTCTCCCCATTACTGCATTTATACTCTGTTTTACTGTTCATTTTTACACAACTCAGTACTGTTTGCAATCTGTTCTACATTAAATTTTTAAATGCTTTTCGCTTAAGCTATTCCACTAGCTGATGCTCGATTAATATCATTCCCTGTGGATTCGAAACTTGTACTTATTTCTCTATATTACTTCTTGACTTGGTATACTTGCCAAAGATAGTCATTAGTAACCAATGATTGTATTGATGTCCTCTGAAAGCTTGCCAATACTAAAAAAATGGGACAACATCGAACTCTTATACAATAAACGTTAACTACTCCAAGCTGGGATCATGATGATGTTTTACAAATTAATATGGGAAGTGCTAGTTGGATGACCCCGATCATCAACTATCTAATCAACGATGTCCTCCCCAATGACTCGACTGAAGCTAAGAAAGTATGTCGGCAAACCTCATTCTACACAATGTGCAACGGGGCACTCTTCTGGCAAAGATTTTCTTCATCGTTGTTAAATGCTTAAATAAAGATCAGACCCAATACGACTTGGTGGAGTTGCATAGAGTAATATGTAAGATGCACTTGGGAACCCAATGCATGGAAACAAGGGTTTTGAGACTACTGCACATCGACTTATTCAAAAATGTCAAGAATGTTGGAAGTTCGGTCCTTTTCGCTCACTCCCTTCATAAGAGCTTTACTCAATAGTCACTCCTTAGCCATTTACCACACATGGAATGAACATTCTTGGCTCATTCCCACTAGTAAAAGGACAAGTAAAACTTTTCTAGTGGTTATTGATTACTTCACTAAATAGATAGAAGTTGAGTCGTTGACAACCATTATAACACAACAAGTGCAAAAGTTATTTTGGAAGAATGTTATATATAAACATTGATTACTATATTGTATCATCACTAACAATGGTCGACAATTATTAGATAAGTGATTCGAGTAGTTTTTGTAACAACTTGACATCAAACACAAAGTTTCATCAGTAGAACATCAAACATCAAACACCATGCAGAAGCAACAAATAAAGTTAAAATAAAAGAGCTCAAGAATAAGCTTGGTCAATCAAAAGGTCTTTGGGTAGAAGAGATACTTGGCAACATTTGGGGATACCATTGCACCCTTCAATCTAGAGCAAAGGAAATATCATTAACATATATATTAGATGTTGTGATTCTCGTGCATCTAGGAGAAGCCTATAGGATTTGTTTGTGAACCCTTCAATCTACATTTGTGTATTTAATCCAAGCTCTGTGATGGATTTGTTTGGTGTGAGGGGTCAACATCCATTAGTTGTCATCACCTAAACCATGCAATTCTTTTCTACTTATAATTATAAAAATCTATCTCCACAGCAAAATTGTGCTAAGGGTAAAAAATATCTACCATGCCTTCTATTTTGTACTAGCTGATTAAATTATTAAAGTGATGACTTTAATAGTGCAAGTTTCCTGAATTTCCTGCTATGTGAGAAGCTTAGTGGTATGCACATATTCGAAAACAAAGGGAACATCTATGGACTCCAAGCTAATGGATTTCACCAAAAATTGGGTGCCAAGAGCCTTAATGTTTCTCTCAATAAATTCTGATATAGGAAAATACTCCTTCATTCGACAAATAAAATCCACGTGACTTCTTGTCTACAACATAGCAATCAAATGTTAATATGGATTGATAAACAACTAAAGCAAAATAAACTTAAAACATTTAAGTTTGATGACATCTAGAGACAAGGACTAACACCAAATTATACACAAACACACAAGAATAGTAGAAAATAAGTGAGGCATGCCATTCATTACAATAGACTTCTATTTTGAGCTAAATGTCGAAATAGATATCATGGAGACAAAATAAGTCAACTTTTCACTAGTAGACAAGAAGTTCTGGAACCGCGGTAGATCCAACCGTGATAAAAAGTAATGAAGCTACCACTGTGGTTTTCACTATAACCGCAGTGGTACATTCATTTTTTTTAAAATGGCAACAGTTATTCGTTGCTGTCACCCCCACTGCCGTTGCTTTTCCTAAACCCCACACAAACCCATTCCCCCAACATCCCTCCCTCGAAACCCCTTCCCCTCCTCCCTCCCTGACAACACGATCCTTTGCGACCACTACACCTACAAATGCTTCAATTGCCTCAACAAGCAAAATCACAACCTCGGCTTCCAACACTCTCGCGATGTTTCCAAGTTCAATTCTTACAAGACCGACTTGGATCTCCCCATTAACAAGCTCTTCCAGATCGCAAAGGCCGCCAAGTCCATCCTCCGCCTTGGCCTCGATGTCGGCGAAAGCACCGATTCATTCGTCGCTGCCATGAAGCTCCGCAACGTGACAATGGTGACCACCACCATGAACGTGGTGGCGCCAAACAGCGAGGCCGTCGCACTGCGGGGGTTGGTGTCCCTGTACATGCCGTGAACCGGTGGATCCCGGCGACAGTGTTGGAGTTTCTGCTGTTTTATGCGGATAGGGTGCTGAGGGGTGGAGGGTACCTTTGGGTGGACCATTTTTTCAGTAAAAGGGTGGACCTTGCAGCATCTAATTTAAAATAGAATTATTTAAAAATTATTTATGTCTACCACTGCGGTTTTGGCTCCAACTGCGGTGGTATCTCCTTGCATTCAAAATTATTTTCTAAGTACCACCGCGGTTCTGGATATAACCGCGGTGGTATCTTCCTACAACCTCAATATTAAAAAATTAGTTGTGCCTACCATCGTGATTCTGGAAACAATCACGGTGATATCTCCCTGCAGAACTTCATTTTAAATATTTGTGTGCCTTACCATCGTGGTTCTCGCACCAACCGCGGTGGTATCGTTGCACATAATTTTAAAAATGCCACTGCATTGTTTTTAAACATGGTTCCCTCTTAACCGCAGTGATATCCTGTCTTCAAATTTGTTTTTTCTACTGGTGTTTGTTCACCTAAAATCATTCATGGCAGAAATTATTCACATAATATATATTTAGTAATCACAGAAGTCAAGAAAATATATGAAGGAATGGAACTATTTTAGTTAGATAGGTCTTAAATGTGGTAGTGAACTCACTTAGGTATTATATTTGTAGATACACCAATAGGTAGTAGATGCAATTCAAAATGAAGAAACAATTATTTCTCATCCAAGTTCATTCAACTGTTTCTCTCTGAACTTGCTACCTTTTCTATATGACATATACTCGAACTTCTAATATGCTAGGAACAATAAGGTTGAGGTTACAAATAGGCCACATTTTTATGCTATTATGTGATTAGACAAATTAGGTAGTGTTATATCATCAAATAGAAGAATACAACATCACCCCATATATATTTCCTTCACTTTTTAAAACGGATCAAAGTTTTGCTTTAGTTTGGAACAAGTTTAATACACCAGGTTTTTCATCAAGTCCTTTTAATCAGAAATGTGTGTACTACAATAGCCTTTTAATATGATAAAAAAACTATGCATGACATGCAACATATTAACCAACCAAAAGAAGATACAGAGCACAAGGCTCGTCAACAATTCCAATGCAGAAAAAAGATAAATGAAAAAAAAATATAAGCTTACTAATTGGTACTAGGGAGCCTTTATGGGTAACTTGAGATAAAACATGTTTTTTGGTTCATAATCCCATAAAAATAATGTATGGTGTATCTACGATTCTTGGTTATAGGCTGAGCATTACCCCCAATCTTACGATCACCAAACACATAATCTTTACACATATAGGAAAGAAGAATTGAAAAATGAGTTAATGACTCCAATAAACACACTTGCGAGTTTGAAAAATAGAGTTCAGTTCACTATAAACACACTATAACGATTAAGAAATAGGTTCAATGCCCTTACCTTTGTTAACGAGTTTCACTATTGGAGCTTTCACTTCTTCAATTAAACTTCAATTAGAGGTTAAGAACACGTTTAGAGGTGAGGGCATGCCTCGGTTTGAGGTTACGACACACCCAATTTGAGGTTATGACACACCCAATTTGAGGTTAAGGTGATTTGGGGTTAGGGTACACTGCGATTGAGAATAAGAAAGGAGACAAATGAACGAAATGAATGAAGGAGATGAAGGTAGTGATGAACCGAATACGAATCGAGGGTGTGAAGCAGTGACGAAGTAGTGATGAAGGACATGAAAGAAAACAAAAATGAAGGAAAATGATGGTTAGAAAAGGAATCGAGAATGAGAAGATGTTTGAAAATAGAAAAAAAAAGGAAAGGTTACACACTGACAAAGGCAAGACGAAGGCAACATTATACTCAGAAAAGGTGATTAGGGTTCTTCGTATCCAATTTTAAGTTAGGAATGTAACGTTTAAAAAATTATTTTTTCTAATTCGTATGTAAATAAGTAGATAAAACATGCTTTGATTTACCTACAGATTTGGTAAACATTACACATGGATGAATCTGTATGTAACTTTTCCCCCACACCGTGCTAAAATTACATACAAATTATAAGTACGAAAAAACCAGCTCAATATTACATATGAAAAAAATCCGTATGTAACGCGATTTTATGTACGAATCAAAATCCGTATATAAAACCCACTTTATGTACAGATCAAAATCCGTATGTATTTATCCGTACGTAACATGCAAATTTCTTGTAGTGCTATTAGCAAAGGAAATTTTTTTTACGAGAACAATAATGTCAATTTGAGGGTCGACCTTATACGTGACATTCGAGAAGAAGCTCGAATAAGAGAAGAAACAACAAAAATAATAGCAATCCAGTGATACAAAACACATGCCAGGGAATGAGTATTCCACAAATGAGACAAAGGGCAATGCAAACTTGGAGAAGTTCAGAAGGATAAACAAGATGGAAAGCTAGCGCTTTAACTGCTTGACGCATGGCCTTCTCAAAGTCTTTGGTATAACCTTCAAGGTCAGCCACAACAAGCTCGACATTTTCAACTTTCAAATCTGCTTCACTCTTATGAATTTTCTCTATTTTCCTTTAGAGAAGAGAAACGTGAGCCTCAACTTCTTTTAGTTTGTTTTTAGCCTCCTCATAACCTTCTAGGCTTTTCTTGAGTAACCCACCTCCGCTTCAATAGCCTTGATTTTGCTTTGGCCTTGAGCAATTTCTAGTGATCTAATGGAAAGAGCAAATTCTAACTTAGCCTTCTCTTTAAACAAGTTACGATTTTTACGCTCCATCTCTTGAATTTTGGTAAACACCTAGGCATTTTCAATAGTCACCGTTTTCCAATAGTGAATGATTGTGATACATCTGGCAAACATTATTCAGACAGAATCAAGACATCTTATAGAATTAATCGCCTTGGGAAGTTCGACATTATATGGGATAGGGAAGCCTCCGCTCACTAACTTGGTTAACCTTCATATTTATTTGCCCAAGGGATTTGAAGTTGGGGGTCATTGTAGATACATATTCTACTCAAGTCAAAGGGCCTTCTTTTCCTCAAATTATCAACTTGGAAAAAGCAAGTCGCGCATGCTCAAGGGTGGGGGAGGACGAGGTATGTCAAGAGTGGTCTTGGCTCTTGCGGCTTGATTGGATGTTTGATTTGTTGCATCGATTAGTGAAGATGGTGGAGTTATTTTTGAGGTAGCAGCTGATGAAGTATAAACTCATTTTCTCGTTTCATGCTTCTTTTTGGATGGATTTGGAAAGTCATCAGAAATACCTTTTTCTAATGGAGGAGCTCCAACCTTAACACGAAGTTTCTTGTAATCAAAATCCTTGCACATGATATTTGCACCAAAAAAAAAAAACAAAAAAAACAAAGGAGGAAATTAGAAACCAATATAACATGACATTTAACAAGATGTAAGAAAGTGAACCTTTTCCAAAAATAACGAAATAGGGTCCTCGATGGGGACACACTAAGGAGACCTATTATTCTTATAGTGAGAGAAAGATTTTTTTATGATTTCTATGTTTATTTTGTCGTCAACCATAAGGAGGTACTTGACTGTAGATTTAAATTTATCTAACTATTGCCAATACAAAGGAAATTTGAGTTAAAGAAAGACGTTTTTTGGGATCTTGGGGTGCGCATTTCAACTTGAAAAACTTCATTTTTTGTTTAATTTTTTTGAAAGAGAAAGTGTAGACAGTTAAAAGAGGATCATGTTAAGCTTCGTTCAACAAAACCCAACCGACCTCAGAATCGTGCTTTAGCTAATAAAAATATATAAATTTGTTTACATTCAGACTTATATAAAGTAATGGTAGAGTATTTGAAAGGCTTTTAGAAAGGCCCAAGTATTTGGGTAAAGTTGGCTAGAAGCCATGTTCATGGTAGTAAACATTCTACTTTCGGAAGGGGATAACGGAAACAATACATCAAGGTTTTTTTTTTTTTTAAAAAACTCATACTTTGAAGGTAAAGTCCTCATGGTTTGGTATTGGTTTTACATAAACTCTGTCTGAGTCATCACAAGATTTTGTCGAGGTGAACTCAGTCATTGAGTCAGAACGCTAAAAGAGGATATAAAGTCCGCAATCGATTCTTTCAAGGTAAACTTGGAGGGACAGGCGATAACTTTCCCGAGTAAGTACTCAGGATCAGTATTTGAGGAAACTTATAGTTTCTTTTCCTCTCGACCAAATTTGACTCTAATATTTCCGACACCTCTTGGGAAGAAGCTTTATGTCTTCCCGATGGGACAATAATAGCTCTATTACTCTCTGATGTGGCGAAAATAGCCATAGTAGTAGTATTAGGGGTGGAAAAGATAGTTCCTCCACCAAATCCCCCTCAACAGAACATGAGTCTGTACGACTCAAAAAATGTTCGTCTCTATTGGGAACAACCTTCCTACTTACTAGAGGGTTTCCTTTATTAGAGGAATTAGAAGAAGAAAAAGAAGTCATTAGAAGCATACCTAAACAAAAATGAAGTGAAAAACCAGATGAAATACTTGCATTGATTGGAAGCTCCAACGAATTAAGAAAGTGTAAGTAAAATTAAGGTTTTGGTATTTATAAAGTGAAGGGTAGACAAAGCATTTAAAAAATAGTTCACCTTTCTTAAGCATGACATAACAATTCTTAAACGTCACATGCTAAGACAACATGAAAAGCTAAATGAAACATCAGTCGTCCAAGTGACATAATGTTTGGAAACAATTGAAACTCATCATTAAGTATGAAAGTCTCTCATTAATGCTTATGAGAATTTGTATTGTTTCAAAATAAGTTATAATAAAGAAATTAGATTAAGATCGACTTTATGATAGTCACAAAGTTCGACCTAAAACTAGTCGTGAAAGACAACTTGAAATTACTTTTCAAACTCAACATAAATAGTTGTTAAAAAAATGATCTTCACGCTAAATGATTTCAAACTAAAGCTCGATCACCTTTCACATTGGGTTCTGTGCTTGGGGGTTGTGTACCATCCAATACTGAAATTTAAGGAGTTAACGTTACCTGCTTATAAGAATGATGGGTAAAACCACATACAAATCCAAACAACTTAGATTGACTTAAAAATTGGTTTTGTTACAACAAATCAAATATCTTGATTCATATTAACAACTTATATTTGGATATTAACCAGTCTCAAAAGTTTATAGATATAAACTTATTTAACACTCACACTATCTTTTTTACTTACTCATTAAATACTTTTTAAAATATTTCTTTAATTCTTATTAACTTGAGTTTCGAAAAATCTTTTATAGATGAACTTTCACTCGATATTTTATTAAATAAGCTCGACAACTATTCTAAAAAGGATTAAACTCATTCAAAACTCAATTTTTTTTTTAAAACTTCCCTAATCCATTTCGAATGGTTTGAGCTCAGTTTCAATAATAACAAGTTAGAAATATGTTAGTATGCTTCACTAGGATAAATGTTAATGAATGAAATATTAAACATACATAAGTTCCTGCAACGTAGGTTTTTTTAGAGCATTTTCTAAATTTAATTTTCTAAGAGGAATAATGGTGAAATATGTGATGTTTAATCTAGAAAATATTTTACACAACAAAGTTTACGTAACCCTTGCATCAAAGTTTCAATTTTGAATAATAATAATAAAAAAAAAAACATCGTGGAAGGTTTCAACTTTCCCCTTTAATGGTCAAAGCAATAACTTATCATTAGAACATTGAAGCTTCATCTGAAATTATCTATTTTATGACTATCATTGATCCAACCTTTTACTATTTGTTAATCAATACTGGTCATATTTTTTTTAACAGCGAATAATAAAATTAATGGAAATACTTTAGGAGTATTTCAACCCTATTACAAAAGAAAAATAACAGTTTTCAAAATCCCAAAATAGTAACTTTGCAGCCAAGATCATCAATAGCCCCAAGTTGCACTATGCACATGAAAAGAACCCCAACAAATGACAACGGCCACACCTAAACAAACCAACCACAATGCCCAGAGTAAAATTAATAACAAATAGTAGGAAATAGTTCTCAAAACGTGTATACAATCACCAACCTTTGCACTCCAGATTATGTTTAATTTAAATCTGCCAAGCATACAACTAGGCATAAATACTAATCCGTGTCTTCTAAACTTAACCCATGACCATGTTTTCAATTGTGCTAATGTGAATATTTCAACATCATACACTATCCCATTATTAAACGTGATTTTATTCCTATATTTCCAAATTTCTCACACTATATTGTCATCCACATTCATTTCCAAACTATATTTACTTTCTTACTCAATCCAATTACATTATGTCTAGTAAAAGATATTTTTAGTCATCTATCATAATTATCCCACACTTTTTGTGATACCTCACAACTAATGAAAAGATGTTGGGTTGTTTCCTCCGCATTCTTACACAGTGGACATAGGTCATATATATTACAATAGGTCATATATATTACAATATTGCTCATATACATATTTCTTTTAAATGTGAGTTTTTAATCCATACTACTACAATTCTTTTGCCTGCCAAAACTAAAATATGTAAAAACATCATAAAGATGGAGT
>Ga0209700_107219_pt1 | contig 16033 bp, 4 predicted proteins | sample SiratroredBW_FD_187528 | JGI IMG/M metagenome (GOLD analysis project Ga0209700, IMG submission 187528) | Root nodule microbial communities of legume samples collected from California, USA - Siratro red BW (SPAdes) (version 2) | ecosystem: Host-associated > Plants > Roots > Nodule | place: USA...
TCCCGTCCACCTAAAATTAATAAAATTTTGTGGAAAAATGGGAGTAGGATGGATATGCCAACATGTTTTTGAAACTCATCAGCATCGTCCGAGTCCATTCCCTCAGCATTTGTGTTTAAAAATAAAAGTATCATGGTGGAAGCGTTTCGACATAAAATTCCTTGAGGAGAAATTCCGCAATTGGAAGAATGGAACCATGACTTTACCACCAACCCCTCAAAAGCAAGTCCAACCACAGAGAAACAACTTGAAATTAAAAGGAAAATCCAAAGCAGAAATACGATCAACTCTACTAGAAGTTCTTTCCTCCTTAGATTCAGATGAAGAAGAAGAAGAAATCAGTGACCCCTTCCATGAAAATGAGGACGACTGTTTTGGAATCCTCCCTAAAATTGGACCCCACTAAAGCAAGACGGCCCTGTTGGGAATCTTGCCAGCTAAGTAAAAGACAGGAACCCTCTATTGAGAATCCGGTCAGACTCCTACTAAAAGACTCCACTCAATGAAGAATCTTGATAAAGCATGCCAAAAGATGACAGGCCCCCGTTAAGAGCTTCTGTGACTAAAACACGTCAGACAAAGAAAAGCAGGAAAAGACATGTCTACAGTAAAAGTTTATTCCTGCACCAAAATGTAAAATTTAAAATCCAAATTTAGCGAGACTTTGATGTCCGCATACATGTATAAATAGAGAGACTGATAGAAGGAAGGATCATCCTCGATAACCTTCCATCTCTCTCTCTCTCCCCCTTGTAAACATTGCTTCCTTGTATGCTTTCCTAGAGTTCAGACAGGCTCATAATAGAAGAATCGTGTTTGAACGTATTCAGAATATCTTAAAATCTTTGTAAGTATTTTCATATATCTTGATACTTTCTATAAAATGTCTATCATAACTACCTTCCGCCTAGACTCTGGTATCAACTGGTATATATATATATATATACCTTATAAGATAATACTAAAGGACACTACATTAATGTTAGGATAAAAGCACATTTCACATTTAGCAAATTCAATTCCGGTGACATTAACGTATTCCTTCATTTAATGTTTGGAAGATGAGAATGGTACTTCTTCATTCAATCATCAAAAACTACATCAATGTGCATGATGCCAAATATTCCTCAATTAAATACAATGTTATCCCAATCTGATCCAACCTTCAATTAATGTCAATGTCATCCCAATTGTAAAAGCCAAACATTACTGCCTATAAAAAGTCACTCACAGTAAACTTTTAAAAATTACAACAACATTCTTCTCCTTCTTTCCAACTTACATTCTCCAACAATTTCTACTTCACCAAAGACTTCAAAAGCCACACAAATCTTCACCAAATTTCTAAAACATCAAAAATAAGAAGAAAGGAGATATATTATTTTACCTTCTATTTTTTAAAATATTTTTACAGTGAGGTATCCCAAGCCTTATGTTATAATTTTTCTAAAAATTATATTTCATGTTGATAGTGATTCTGAAGTATGATTTATGTATTGTATATTATTTCTATTTCACACACTCATGATCATGATGTGGTTGATGGATATGGTTTGCATTGGAAGAACTTGTTTCTTGAAGTTTCAAATGAGCAGGAGATTGTGTGTTTGGAGGAAGGTTGATATTAATTGCTCATTTACCCTAACTATTCATTGTTGTTGCATTCCACTATATATTGAGATTTTATGGAAGATACATTTAAATTTAAAAAAAAAACAAATTTTTATATAAGAACTGTATATCTCACTTTTTTCTCTTTCCTTGTTAAAATATAAATGTATGATAGAGCAACAGTAATAGATGCCCAAATCCTGAACAATCCTTCTCTGCAAACATTTCAGCTTTCTTCCTTAAAAATGATTAGAGGATAAATGTAACAGAGAATTCTGTTACATTATACATGCCACGATCCTAACCTTCTGTTTGCCCTACCCATGTGATGAAGATGTATATGTTTGATAATTTGTATAATATATAAAACTTTTGCAAAAGATATGTAAAATACATTACATGAACAAAAATAATAAATACTGTAAGATATGTAGTTATGTTGTAAAATAGCTATCGAAAATAAATAAATAAATTTCTATTTAAATTATGCAGAACCATATGCTTATATTTGATGAATGGTGTTATGCTCTAATAAAAATAATATTTAATTCTTTTACTAGAAATTTTCTCTTCATTCTCTGAGACTGTTTCTTCATATGTTTTTACGTTTTTTTCTTTTAAATACTTCATTTTCATTTATCCAAAACTATCTCTTAAAGTTCAATTCACTAAATCAATATTATATAATTTGAATTAAGTTTTATACTTATAGTCCTTTGCGTGTGTTTTTCTATTTTTTGTTTAATTTCTATTTCTTTACTTTATAGATATTGAAATTGTGCCTTCTATTTTAGAAAATAAAATATGAATTAATTAAATCTTTATTTGATAATTAGATATAAAGTAAATTTAATGATATTTTTACATTTGATGATTTTTTTTATCAAATTAATTGGTTAATTGTTAAAGTTTTGATTTGAGTATCTAGAGAGTTATAATAAAAGAAATGGTACGAAACTTGAATAGGTGAGAATTGACTTTTCATTTCTGATAGGTTGCATTTTCAGTTTCTCCAACTCTCAATTCTGGCATTTCATTTTTGTTTGTATTTAAATTATGTTGCTTCTAAACATAAATTTGGAATTACAAACTTTAACATATTTTATTATTTTTAATTTTAAAATTAGTAAATAAATAATAGTTATTCCTAATAAAAAAATATAATATCTCACTAAAATTTATTTACAATAATTAATTTCTAATAAACTGTTAAATATTCATTTTTTTAACATTCAAATATTATTAAATATAATCCGCTTCCGCCAAAGTTCAGTAAAAGAATGAAATCTTTATACTTAATTTTATATTATTAATAATAATAATTTTGGACGTCACAAACTTACTCTCACAAAACTGGCTTATAAGGTGAGTATGTCTTTCTTTATATACTGTAAATTGACATTATCTCTAATCGATGTGGGTTTTCCAACATGTTAGGTATCCAAATATGGTCTAAGTCCCATATTTAATATAAATGAGAAAGTTCAGCAACAAATATAAAAGAAAACCCACAAATCCAGTGCCTAAGATTTTGGACTGAAGTTGGTGTCATTTCCTTGTGTGGATTCGAATCTTTTCTCATTCTTATTTGATCTCCCCGGTGTTTCTTTCTTGATTTTCCCAGCAAATGATATCAGAGTCGATGGTTTGTAAAGGTGACCGGGTTTGTAAAGGTGACCGGCTCAGACGAGTACAATTTGATTCTTGTATCGAAAGTATACAGACTCTCACTTAAAGAAAAGATTGTTAGGTATCCAAGTATTGTCAGTCTAAGTCACACATTAAATAAAAATAAAAATATATTATCCTAATAAAATATATTCTTATATCATATTAAAAAATAAATTTAAATTTAAATTATTCTCACAAATTTTTAAAGTAAGAATTATCTTCACTTATATATTAATATATTAGTATTATTTTTAATAAATGTGAAATCTATCACAATTTTATTGAGATAAACTAATCGTAAATTATACAAGTCAACCTTGAACTATTTATCATCTACATTTTTGTAGACTACGTACCATATCTATATTTTTGGAGACCATAAGTAAATCTCAAATTATAAACTTTAAAATATTTTTCACCTAACACTTTGAAATCATTTAAGTCACAATATATTATCTAACTTTTCGTAAATTATATATCATTCATTTTTTAGATCATACTACCATTTTGTAGATCATACACCAAATCCTAAAACTCATAATTTATTCATTTCAAATTTGTTTATTAAATCAATGAACAAATCAAAGATACTTTTAGATTATCTCCAATAAAATTGGTTTCAAGTTATTTCAAATGTGGAAAAATTAAAAAAAAAAAAAAATCTGTTATGAAATTTCAAAGTACAAAGTCCAAACTAAAAAAATTTATTATCTTATTCTCATCCAAAGTCCAACCTAAAAAATTTTATTCTGAAACAATTTACGATTTTAAAATTGGACATAATTACATTCAAACATATCAATAAACTGTCCAAAAGCATAGAATAATCAATAGTTAGTATATAAACCAAAATAAGAATAGAAAAAGGGTAAAAAAAAGGAATATTTTCTCATTCCTTCTTATCTTAGACAGGTATAGATAACTTGAAAGAGGAATGCGAAACCTTGATAGCAAAGAGAAAGCAAAAGTCGCACTCTAAAGAGAGAGAAGGCAAAGATTTTTGTAAAAGAAAGAATAGAAGGTTTGAAAGTAAAGAGACAATTTTGAGAGACATTGTAAAACTATGGGGTAGCTTCCCTTATTTATGTAGACTTCTCAAGATAAAATATATAGTTGTAATGTTTTTAATTTTTATTTGCTTAATCTAATAATTATCTCTTGATACAAGTATCTTTTCTTAATAACCCTATATTCTTAAAATAATTTTAAGATTAAAATATATTAATTACTAATATATCATATTATTTTATATTTTTATTGAAAATAATGTTGCAAATATAGTCATAATATGAAAATTCATAAGATTTTCGTAATCAATTAGATATCAAATTTTTAAGCATCATATCAAAATCTTAACATTCCTTTAAATTTTCTACTATATCTTTTTAAAAATAATTATATAAAATTAAATTAAGGGTGTGGAAGTACATAGGAACTTATGTCAAAGGTTGTGTGGACCTACGAATATTTTTTTGGTAAAAAGTGGACCTACGAATATTTAATTGAGTCCCAATCAACGAATATTATTGACTTTTGTCAATTTAGTATATATTGACTGTTTATTTTCGACAAATTTAAGAGAAATGTTTAATTGTCAAGCTTATCACGCGTGATAATTTTAATGTTCATCTAATCAAACTCAACTCTCACGGTTATCACGATTTGCATAATCCTATTATATATTTGTATTAAATTCATGCAACTTCCTCTTTTAACTAAAGTATGTATTGGTTCTTCCTCTTTGACTTATAAGTTTTGCATTGTTGTATAAAATAATAATTAGGGTTCGAACGCTTCCCCAAATCACCATATAATTTTTTTTAAAATAAAGTAATAATAACAATTAAGAAAATAATATAAAATAACATGTAAAACATTTTTTTTCTCTTGTTATGATTTTAGAAGATAAAAATTTAAAAATAATTATATAAAATTTTGATACTATATTTGTATGTATATAAAATAAATAATATTATATTAAAAGTCATACTTTTTTCATTACATTGTTTAATTATATTTGCATTACATTCATGCAACTTCCTCTTTAAACTAAAGTATGTATTCGGTTCTTCCTCTTTGACTTATATAAGTTTTGCATTCTTGTATAAAATAATAATTAGGGTTCGAACGTTTCCACAAATCACCATATAGTTTTTTTTATATAATAAAGTAATGATAACAATTAAGAAAAAAAATAAAATACCGTGTAAAACATTTTTTCTCTTGTTATTATTACAAACATCCTGAATTCACTACTGATTATGATTTTAGAAGATAAAAATTTAAAAATAATTATAGCAAATTTTGATACTATATTTGTATGTATATAAAATAGATAATATTGTATTGAAATTCATACTTTTTCATTACATTGTTTAATCTTATTTTAGTCATAGATAGAGATTCTTATCACTATGATTATTTTTTATATGTATAAAAAAAAGTATATTTATAAGATATACACTTAAAACAAAACAAAAATCTTAATCAAAACGAATGGAGAAAAATGCATAGAATTTTAAAATTAGTTTGAATGATGCGAAAAATTATTGGATAACAAAATGCCCAAAAATAAAGTTAGGTGAACAAATATGTAATGTAATTTTTTTTATCACCTTAATAACATCATTTTATCATTGGTATATCATATCATTAATTTAGGTTAGTAATCAATATGCAATGTTAGTGGCTAACTATCAGTCACATTGTTCGTATAAAACAAGTGACAAAATGTAAGTAATCTCGAAATTTAAATTACGGGAAAATTTATAAAAAAAAAGTAGGTTGATGATTAAATTTGTAAAACATAAATAATAAAAAAAAATGTCTCGTTAAATGTAATTTAAAATTGAAATAGGATATGGACCTTGTTTGAAAAGTCAATATGTGATTCCCATGTCTCAAGGAAAAGTCATATCATCAACCCAATCAATTAAAAGTCGATTCCAAAAATAAATTATATAATTTTGGAGAGCCTGATCAACGAGTTAGACTAGAAATTTGGTGTTGACATTTATAAAAACGCATAATTTATTCACTAAATCTTTCTTAAAAAATTATCATTACACGTGTTTATTAAGCCCACATTTTTAGGTCGACATGCCATTCCAACTCACTACAGGAAAATCTATTGAAAAATAGACAGATTTGAAAATTATTTTTTCTTTGCTAGTATATGATAAGATAAGAATGTCAAATAGTTTCATTTGTTTTCAATTGGTGCAATCTAATTATATGCGGATCTCAATTTCCCTACTATAATAAAACATCATGATTAAACCAAAATTCCAACATTAATGTGCCTTAATTATATTCAACATTTGGAAATTAATATATATATATATATATATATATATATATATATATATATGTTATCAGCGGATAATGAAATCTCAACGACCATGTGTTGATTAATTAACAATTAATAACTATACTAGCAAATCTGTGTTTACTTTGTTTCTCTCACGTTTTGTGTGCATGGACCTAGTTGATCTAAACATATTACTCGGAAATTACAAAATATTATTATGTTAGTGTAAAACTAATTTCTAAATTACCATTACTAAATTTATAGAGCCAATGTCTTGTTTCGATTAATTTATATATATATATATATATATATATATATATATATATATATATATATATATATTGTTCTAACAATTTAAAATAAATTAAGATGTATTTATATGATAATTAGATATTAGTATGTTATAAATGTTTTTGTTATTGTAGAATTTGACTTCGTTGTTCAAAGATGACAGGCTACGTAAACGAGGTCAATGAGTAAAATAGTTTTCTACAAATATTAGTTCTTAAGTTTTTAGATTTTTTTTTTAGTTTGAAATATTAGGTATTTTAAGTTAAAGTAATATTTTAGTAGTTAAACATGTTTGGTAATAATATGTTTCCCTAAAACTTTTTGCTCATTATACAGGTTTTGGGTTTATTTGAAAAACAAAAAAGAAACAATGTATTTAAAAAACTTTATTCAACTTGAATTAACATCACAATAAATATAGAATATTACCAACAATTTCATTCAAAAATCCAACAGAAAAACATATCACATTTATTACATCATCAGCCTGTAGATCAAACCAATAAATGGTGTTAATTGGTTATTTAAACAACATTAAAAAGTTTTTTTTCACTAGTAACAATTACAAAAAGTTGAAAGAAAGAAAAAAGGTGTAGTAGAGTTTTACACTCTAATGATAAGACTTGATATGAAATATCTAATGTATAGACTTGTGATTGAGGATTATTTTTGTTTTTTTTTTTCCTCTTTGTCAACAATATGAGTTAATGTCAGTAATTTTTGTTTTATTGATTTATCTTAAAGTGAATGACTTTTTCTTCTTCAATTTTTTTTATTGTGATTTATTATGCAAACTGATCAATCGTCAATCTGCATAACCTTGAGTGTGTCAAAGAGGTATGAAAAAGTGAACTTATAAATCTTAGACCATAATAAATGAACTTATTTGTAATTTAAGACTGTAAGTTTAATTCCTAAAAGAAATTGAAGAATATGAGAGGAAAATAATAAATTCAACATATGTAAAAAAAAATAAAGATAAATTCAATTAAGTACATCTCTAAGTTTCAAAGGGAATAGTTTAAAGAACGGTAAAATTATGAAAACTGGACAAAAATATATCGTCACACTTTCTTCGTTCTAATACAAAAATTAAAAAAAAAATCATATTCGATTATTTATTACATATAGTCGATTATGTAAACATAAATAATAATTAAATACTTAAAATATATTTTATTACATTATAATGACATAAATAATTAAAATAAAAATATTAAAATAATTAATAAAATAAAATAAATAGTTTCTCTCTATATATTTTATGTTATAAAAAAATAATTAAATAAATAAATAAAATATATTTAATTAATTTTATTTTTGGTTGTTTATTTTTAATATATTTTTATTTGAAATATATGTTTATAAAAGTTTTATAATAATTTTTATTTTAACTTAAAAAAAATTAACTTTAATTTATTTTTCAAAAGTTTATTTTTTACACTAATTTTTTTAAAATTGTATTTTATAAATTATATTTTAAATATATTAATATACAACTAAATTTATTATAGCACACCAATCAAATCTACTTCAAATTTTCCATTCATTCTCCACTCATTTTTCCTTCATTTAAACAACCTTAATCTCCACTCTATTTCCCTTCTTTTCTTATCTTTTCTAATATAATTCACTTTTATTTAAAACCAATTTTATCATTTCGGTAAAATATTAGTTTATTGAGCATGTGAATCTCAATATCAAACGTCATTTTAGATATTAATTTTTACTAATCTTAATAATTTTTGCATACTTTTTTTCTCTTAATATCTATTTTTATTATAATTATTTTCTCCAATTTTATTATCCTTTTTAAGTTACAATAAATTGCTAATTGGAAAACTTGATCATGTGAAAAAACACTAATATTACTATATGAAAACAGCAATATATTTACACTTTTTTTTACATTAAAATCAAACAAAAACATCTTTTTCTGAAATTTAATAATATTTTTCGTACTTTATTTGAACTATGTGTTTTTATTGGCATATGATTAGACCATTTCGATGTGATTATAGTAAAACTTTTACCAATTTTAGAAGAGAATTTTACCAATGATAAATGTTAAATATTTTAAATTATACTTTGAGGATATAAATGATAACTTCAATTGATTTTTATTTATTTATGGACTTTATTATTTTTTATAAATTATTTTCTTTGAACTCTTTTTACATATTTTTTAAGTTGTAGATATTGCAGCATACATATAAGTTAGACATTTCATACCACATATAATAAGTTAGATATTTTTTGCAGCATAATATAAGTTATAGATATTATAACAATATAAGATTAGCTCAAACTATATACATATCGTTTAATTATATATATTTTATTATATGTAAAAGAATATTGCATAGTATTGTATCGTTTATTAAATAAGATATTTACATCTTACATAATTTATAATTGAACTAAGTAATTATTGTACAAACAAAACTTGATAATGATTATACTTGGTTGTTTACAACACTTAATCAAAATCATAGGATATTGGACTTTTGCTCTAACTCTAGGTCAAATATAAATTGTATCTAAAATCTCTCCCACCAGATTAATCTCTCGATTTAGTCAGAGATATTGAAATACTAACATCTCGAACTTAATCACCAATTATTCACATCTAGTTAATCTGGAAAGGGACACCATAAATAGGATACTTAATTTAAATAAAATAAATACAACAAAAACAAACAATATCATACAAACATATTCAATACATCTTACATTTATGATCAATTTAAACTACATTTTATAAATTTCTTGGAATTTAATCCCTGTCATTTTATTAAAGGATTAAATCGCTCTTAGGAACTAAAATAATTAACTATTCACTGTGATTTTTATTATTCCTAAATTCTAAACTATAACTTTAATCATTGTATTACTATGATTTAATTCCAAAATCAACAACAGATTTCAATTTCAATAATACAATAAATATGTAACACATCCTTCAATCACTCCCCTCGACTCACTCACAATACAGTCAAAGAAAAGTGTCTACCACTACAAAACACCCACACCAATTGATTCAGACTACAAAAACAGTCTTCAAAATCTTTATAAACCAGCACAAACGCCACTGCTAAAGAAAAAAATACAAAAAAAAAAAGAAAATTGTATGCCAAAATACGAGAAATAAAAATTACAATATCTTAACATAAATAATTTTAGGTCAAACATGTTTGGAATATGAGATAGAAAAATTTGCACTTATTTACAGAAATATCGCTGGATTTTTTTTTATGACTAATATATATATATATATATATATATATATATATATATATATATATATATATATATATATATATATATATATATTGATTTGAATAAATTAATTTATCCTTATATTCTATTTGTATTTTAAGATTCTAATATAATCATACTTTAAAAAATGATTTTATAAAAATAGATGTGGAGGAAATATGTAAAAGCGATATAATAATTTATGTTTTATGTTTATTTATTGTGCACATTTGGTTATGCCATATAAATATATATATATATATATTAGTATATTATATGTTTTTATTAAACTAAAAATTACAGTTTTTGGTGTTACAATTATAGTAATTTATTCTTTACAAAAGTTTGCATTATAAACCTATATATCAAGTCTAGAAGCCATACACACAATCTTTTAACGTAAAATGTGGTTACTAAATCATGTTCACCCATCACTCGCACATGATACACAAACATACTGTTGATGTATACTTGTAAATTAAAAGTAAGATGAATCAGAACCATCCCTTAATGGACCACTTGCATTGAGTCTACAAAAAGATAATGGAATCATCTAATTGATAAAGTAAAATGACAAAACAACATTGGGCTTTGAATTTTTAAAATGGAAAAAATAAATACTCCTTTAATTTTTATTTTATAGAATTGCATTAATTCAATAGTTGAATTTGACTTTACTGTTACATATTTTATAAAGTTAATTTTTTTTTAAACTTCATCAATAATTTTTTTTTAATGCATAATTTCGTTTGAATATGAGTAAATATTGATAATTGATTAATTTCTTATAAATATGTAATTATTAAAAAAAATAACATATATCATAATGAAGTTCCCCCCCCCCCCCCAGATCATATAAACATGATGTGATATCACTTAATTTAACAATTAAATTGATTTTCTAAAAGATTATTAAGTGACAAATATTTTCACATACTTTTTTTGTTAAAATTAAAGACGTGCGACAGGAATAACGGGATTGAATTTATTGCCTTATCCGTTACGACTTTGGACCCCGTTAAGGGACCAGATAAAGACTTGACTAAGGGCCCCTAAGAATAATGTACTAGCCCTATAAAAAGGGGAAAAAGAAAAAATTTCACCCTTAAACATTATCTTTTACTGGAAAATATATTTTAACTATAACCAGAATAGTAAAAAGTAACATTGAACAAAGTTCGTAAAGTAAAAAAAATAAGTACTTTAATGTAAACTAATATTTCATATATTCTTGGTTTCTTATCTTATACACTTTCTCATATATGTAAAATGATGAAAAACGAGGATTTTGTTTTCTTTGTTGATGAGAACATAAAGTGATTCATACTTTGATACAATTATAATTTATTACTTAAGTGTACATTCTAATATTAATTGTTTATTCAATTGTTGCTTTTTAATTAATGACCGAGATCGAAAATAATTTAGTATTTAAGAGAAGATGAATTTAACATATATTCGTCATTAATTTATGTTGTTATAAGTTTAAAACATCCATGGATTTTTTTCGATAGTCTCTATACAAAATATGATTAGTCACTTCTAGCTTTTTTTCAATTATATTTTTTATTTATAATACTAGAATTCAAATTAATTTTAAAACATTCAAGTCTAAATTTGTTCATATAATCATGCTAGTTAAATGAGTCAACTTGGATCATTGATAGATATACTTTATTTTCTTATTTTTACATATTTACTCCTTCTTAAAGGAATTTATTCCTAAAAAATTGTTTCCTTTATATTTGGGATATATTTTTAAAATATCTACATTAGAAAGTCGAAAGAAAATTATACATCAGCATGCTATAAGATGAATTAGCCATATGTTTTGTAAGTAACAGTTTACAAGTTTATAAAAAAACTAAATAAATAAAGTATAAACATATTATTTGAAGAGGTTATAAATAAAAGACTGAAATAATTTGTTTTTTTATATTAATTTCTCTAGAACTTACTTTTTCTAATTTTTTTCCAAAATTGAGAAAATTCGCAATGTTTCAAATTTGACTTTGGCATTTAGGTTGAAAATATCCAATTAAATTTGTCATTAAAATGATTTTTTTCTTAATTAGATCTCTATTTTTGTTTAGTAGGTGTAAGTTAAGATTAACTTTTGCATTTATGATCTCTTGGAAAAAAGGATGAATTTCAATTAGACTAGATTTATAATAATGTATCTAATTCTTGAATTAGATTTCTTATAAATAAGTTAGGATTCTCTTATATATATATATATATATATATATATAAAGCCTCTTGAGTTTTATATGATAGAAGACGTTCGACATAGTTGATATATTGAATTTATAATTGTTTGGATGAATTGTTATTATACAAATTAGGTGTTCTTTTATTTGAAAGAATTGATTATTTTAAGTCTATTAAATTGAGACAGTTATATTTTGATTTGTATTGAAGAATATATAAAAGTAAAACCCAAAGTTGTCTTAATTCAATTAAAATAAAAACATTGTTGGTATAATCACGTATGTGGCACAAGTGGTGTAGTTATTATGATGTTAGATAGCACGGTTGTTTAATTATTCAACTGATTGCTAAAGTGATATTATTTATCACTCAAGTTACTTCTCAAACTAAAAATTATAACACTTAAAAAAATTAAGTATATCAGTGAGGGATCATGTCACTCAAACGAAATTCCATAGCTTAAGTGATACTAGAAGTACAAAATGATAACTACAAATGTCTATGGTAGTCGAGGAAAGGTTTAAGTTATACGATCGTTCCACTCAAGCTTTAAAAAAGAATTCTTTGATAAATTATTAGTGAATTTGATATTCAAAAGTTTGTAGAAAACTCGGAAACAAAAATAATTAAAGAAAATACAAGAAATAAAGATAGTCTTAGATTTTAAAACAAGACCTTTCGTCATCCAAATTTATGAGATAAGGAAGATGGTGATTCGTCACTTGTGACCTAGCCCAATAGATAAAAATCAATGCTAGAAATTGGAAAGAACTTTGGACCATCCAAATCCATGAGATAAACAAGATGATGAATCGCTACTTGTGATCTAGCTCACAAGATACGAAGTCCCAAGAGAAAATTCTCCACTTTCCTTTGATGAACTCCGATGCGCCTCCAAGATATAGTGATGAAGCATCACTCTAGGATAAGTAGAGGAGAAATACCACTTGAGATATGACACACTCAAGATTTTCAAAAAAAAAATATTCATCATTCCAAATCTACCAAAATGAGTAAAATATGTGTCTTTATATAAAATTCATGGCGGAAGAGGAATATATAAACTCATTCTTTCCTTATTTTTATGTCCAAACTATACATAGAAAATAAAATAAAAAATTACATTTTTATTTTTATTTTTCAGATCACATAATTTAGTGAAGGAGAGTTAATAAGTTTCCTATTTTCAAGGAAGAATGTCACTCAAGGAAGAAAATTATGCTCAAATAATATTTTTCTATTTCAATTATTTATGTTTGTTGATTTAGATTAATATTTTTATAAAGTTTATTTCGTATATTATATGTTTATGAGAATGGTGTGGAAGTGATGAAATGAAATGAGTATGAGATGAGATGTATATTTAATGATTTGAATGAGTTGTGAATGTAGTAAACAGATAACTGAGATGATAGTCTCAATTGTGTTTGATTTGTGGTGCTAAGTATTGTTACTTATTAATGAAAATAAGATATCTGAGATGGTAAAACAGATATTTTAATATCACAATACTTTAATACATATCTTAAGAAGTTATGAGAAATTGAAAAAAAAAATTACATCAATCTTTATTCTTTTTATCAATAAAAGAATAAATTAATGAAAAACACGTATTTTAACCCTTTTATGTAATAATTTATAAATACATAAATCACTCCTGATCTGACAAAAAAAATATAAAATGAAGGTGATACAAAAACATTTTTAATCATCATTTAGATTACTCACATTATATGTAGTGGCCCATTATAGAGTTTTATATATTTAAATACCAAAATGTCGTACTAAAAATTCCCACAACAAAAATAAGTTAGGATAAGTTTTCCATTGCATCAAACTTTATAGAGTAGATTTAATAAACTATCTAACTATATTAAGCTATCATTTTCAATAAGCTTTTAAATAGATCAAGAGTTAATTTTTAGTGAGGCTTATTCAATACATTTTTTAATTTAAAAAAAATATCATAGTCCCTTAGATCGTTATTGAAATGAGAGACAATTGTAAAGATATTATTCTTTGGATTTATATTAAGATAATATATTAGTGTGATAACGTACTCTCTTAAACTTTTGTAGAAATAAGAGACTACATGTATTGATATCATTTTTCTTGGACCTTTGTGCAGACAAAAATGCATATAATTTTGTAGGAAAACTTGATAACTTTTTTTAATGATGATTAATAATTTGCCGTAATAATATAGAATAAAATTGAATAAATGTGGCACATTAAGTATTTTGTAAATTCTTAAAAAGTCCGTATTCTATATTCTTTTATAAATTTTAACATGTTTTGAGAAAAATTCTTATAATTATATTATATATTTATAATATTTGATAAGTATTTATCAAACATTACATGTTTACTGCCAAAGGACGATGAGTAACCAAGTTTTGAATATATTGGCCTGCGTAAGAATATAGAATTTGTAGTATAGGCATATGCGCTAGTGGTGACATCAAAATAAGATAAAACTCTAATATTATATCTCATTAAAATAATGTGTTTAAATTACTAAAAAAACGTACTAGTTTCATTCAGTGAAAGAGGATCGTTTCACTCTTGTGAATATATATATATATATATATATATATAGTAATTAGTTATGCTTCTATTCCATCTTGGACATGACGATTTAACACACCATATTCTACAATTAGTTAATTTAACCGATTCTTAATTCTTGCGCAGCCTCTCTTTTATCGGTTATAAATCCTACAAAAAAATGTAAAAAATTTCATTTTTTCCAATAATAATATTAATATTTTAAGTGTCATAACAGTTGATATAAAAATGATTATCGTGTCATAAAGGTAAAATTTCTAAACTAGTATAATTTTTTCATGAAATTTTTAAAATGATGATTCTTTTTATCTTTTTAACATATGAGTAAACTATGTAGAGATTTCACAATATTATTATCAATAAATTATATTATTACAAAATTATACTATTATATAATTTTAGGATGATTAAATAAAAAAATAATTTTTATATAATAAAAATTTAAATTATTTGAATTAAAAAAGTTTAAATTATTTAAAAAATAATAATAAAATTAAATCAAAATTTAGTAATAAAATATACTTAGTAAAATTACTTCTACTCTTTTTTTCTATAAAAATAATCATTTGAATGAACTACAGTTACTACTTTTATAAAAAAATAAGTAGTTTTACTAAATTTTAATTTAATTCTATTATCCTTTTCAAAAGAAAATAATTTTTTTAATTTAAATAATTTAAATTTTTATTATATAAAAATCATCTTTTTATTTAATTATCTTACATAAATTTTCTTCACAACAGGTAACTTATTCTTTCATCTAAAATTAACTTTACATTTATTTTAATTACTTAATGACAATTAATTTTAATGTTTATCAAAATAAACAAAAACGGGAAAAAAAACAGAAGAGATAGAGATAATTAATCATCCTAAAATCGTACAATAGTCTAATAATTTTAATGAACTATAATTGGTTGAAATGGTATCTTATTGCACAATTTCATTTTGTCAACTAAAATGATATTCTCTTTCCACAATTTCACCTAACTTAAATTAATGGTACAATTTTTGATTTACATCTTAAATTAATGACACAATTTATTCAAAATAACTAAAATGATATTTTCTTTCCATAATTTCACCTAACCTTAAATTAATGATACTTGATTT
>Ga0209700_107220_pt1 | contig 16032 bp, 10 predicted proteins | sample SiratroredBW_FD_187528 | JGI IMG/M metagenome (GOLD analysis project Ga0209700, IMG submission 187528) | Root nodule microbial communities of legume samples collected from California, USA - Siratro red BW (SPAdes) (version 2) | ecosystem: Host-associated > Plants > Roots > Nodule | place: USA...
ATATATATATATATATATATATATATATATATATATATATAATTTCACTTAGGTAAATAATTTACAATATTTTTTTAGAACCTAAAGACGCTCAAAAGTGTAACATCCCATATTTTTCACATAATAGAAACTTTATTGCATAAAAATTATATAAGAACAAAATATAAATCTCCATAGATTCATTTATATATGTTTCAAAATAGACTTCTCCATATAAGATTTAAAAGAAATATCTTCCTAACATTACAATAAAATAAAATAAAATAAAATAAAGTTTCTCCATCCATTCACTGGGGATTCACACCACCTGTCAAATCCTCTGCTCACGTGTAATATACACGATCATCGCAGAATTAAAAACAAAACAAACAACACATAAAAAGAAGGGTAAGCTAGAGAGTTTTAAAAATTGTATTTTCATTAATTAAATTTCTATTCCAACCAAACAAAACAACAAATCAAGTTTTCATAACTCATCTCATACATTCAAATATCATCACTAACACATCACACATCACACTCATAAGACACCCATATGATCTGGTCTGTCCGGTTCTTTTTCACACCGTAGAGCAGTCATATAAACACAATCCATATGATCCGGTCTGACCGGTTCTTTTTCACACCGTAGCGCGGTCATATGAATCCTTTAACCCGCATGATTTGGTCTGACCAGTTCTTTTTCACACTGTAGCGTAGTCATATGAATCCTTTAACTCACATGATTTGGTCTGATCGGTTCTTTTTCACACCGTAGCGCAGTCATGTGAATCTTTTAATCCATATGATCTAGTCTAACCGGTTCTTTTTCACACCGTGGCGCAGTCATATGAATCTCCTTCGACTCCCACCACCTAGTCATCTTCATCTATGATTCCAATGACTAGTAGAGTCAGGATTGAACCTCCTTCGACTCTCACCACCTAGTCATCTTCATCTATGATTCCAAATTCACAAAACAAAGTAATTATAATATTTATAAAAATACACGAAAGTATTTTTCCTTACCCAAATTCACAAAACAAGTAATTATAATATTTATAAAAATACATGAAAGTAGCTTCCCTTACCCAAATTTACAAAACAAAATAATTATAATATTTATAAAAATACACGAAAGTAGCTTCCCTTACCCAAATTGACAAAACAAAATAATTATAATATTTATAAAAAAACACGAAAGTAGTTTCCCTTACCCAAATTCACAAAACAAAGTAATTATAATATTTATAAAAATACACGAAAGTAGCTTCCCTTACCCAAATTCACAAAACAAAGTAATTATAATATTTATAAAAATACACGAAAGTAGCTTCCCTTACCTCTATAGAGTAGAGATACTCTAAAATCCTAAAATCACAGGCAACCTAACTCTGTTCAAGAATTTGATCGGACACTCTTGATCTACTCAACGCTAGGAATCTAGGGATGTCCTCTGATTGTCAATCTGATAATCTATGATATCACAAATCTAGAGATAAGGTAGAAAATTTTAAAGAGGAATTGTTTGAGAGATGGTGATTTTCATAAAACTGTATATCTTCTTAAAGAAAGAGAGAGAGTTGGTAGTTTTTATTAAAATAAAACAAAACATCTTTTTAGAGAGATAAAATATCTTCTTAGCGAGAGAATATCTTCTTACGGAGAGAGAGTTGGTGGTTGTTATAAAAATAAAAAGTAAATAACTAATTTTTATTTATGTAAACAACTTTTCTGTTAAAAAAATAAGTGTTATCTTATTTATCTCTAAAACTAAATTCTAGGTTAATTTTGATATTAAAAAATGTAGATCAAATTATAAAAACTCTTCTTCTCTCTCGGTAACTATTTTATGGTAAAAAATATTGAAAAAGCTTATTATAAAATGTGTTCTTATTATTTTTTTATGAATAATTTATATAACTTCATGAATTAAATAATATTAATTTATATAAATAACATTTATATAATTTATACTATTATATAAAAAGGAATACACCATTTAATAACTTTTTTATATTATTTTTTAATTGGAAAAATTATTATTTAATATTTTTAAATGAATGAATGAATTAAATAATATTTTTATTTCAAAATAACTAAATATGTTTTTTATAAAAATAAATATTACATAATTTTTTAAATACTAATTTTATAAAATTATATATATAAAATATTTTCTATCTTTTACTCAATTACTTATTAAAATTCTAAAATTTACAAATAAAAAATTTATATATTTTTTAATAAGAAAAATTTAGACCGACTTAAATGTTGAACACTATTGATAATGGGGGCTGGCTGTTTGGCGCGGTAACGTAACTGACCAGAAATACAATGGGAGTCCACGGTCTCTGGGAACTACTCTCCCCCGTCGGTCGCCGCGTCTCCGTCGAAACCCTCGCCGGAAAAACCCTTGCCGTTGGTACTCCTCAAACCCTATCACTTTCTTTCTCTCTCTCTCCCCCGCATTAAGTAATCATTTTTCTTTATTCCCCCTAATTGTAGATGCGAGCATATGGATGGTGCAGTTTATGAAAGCGATGCGCGACGAGAAGGGCGAAATGGTTCGCAACGCCCATTTGCTGGGCTTCTTCCGTCGCATTTGCAAGCTTCTGTTCCTCCGCACCAAGCCGGTCTTCGTCTTCGACGGCGGGACCCCTGCCCTCAAGCACCGCACCGTCGTTGCCCGCCGCCGCCAGCGTGAAAACGCTCAAGCCAAAGTCCGCAAAACTGCGGAGAAATTGCTGCTCAATCAAGTACAATCTTTTGCTTTTCGTTGTCAACTGTGAAGCTATGATCACTTTTTTGTTTCTATTTTGTGACTTAATTGGTCGTTCAGTTCCAATAGAAAGAAAATAATGATCTCAATTCACATTGAAGTAGAAGAGTATTGGAGGGGTTAGATTTGAGGGCAGTTTATTTATTCAATTTTCGGGTATTTCTGTAGTAAGAGAGCGTGTGATAACTTATAAGTGATTTTCCATTCTTTAATGTGCCTCGATGAGTGACGAAGAACAAAAACTTTTCATCAACTAAATTCTCACTCTCCTACATAATTGTCCATGTGATGTTGGTGGTGCAATGTGTTTATGTTTCTTCGTCTCTTGCTCACTTGCATGTTGTGTTTATTGTAGTGTGGCAAAGTGTTTTGATTCTGTAATTTTGAGGGACGCTTGTGCTTATTTCCGTGTTACTTGCAAAGTGAAAGAATTCAATTCCATTAAATCTTAATGTTGGAATATGTGACATTTGTGATTTTGATGGACCTGGGATTTGTGAGGGTGGTTAATTTGGATTATCATTTCCACTGTGCTTTTGTACTATACTACCAAACAAAGAATTGTTGTACCATTTATGTTAATAGGTAAACAGGTATAGCATATTCATACGTTAACATGGTGCATTCTATCTAGATTTTGGTTACGTATTGCAATCTTAATTTTTTGTTTTTCTACTTCGTTTACAGTTAAAGACACTAAGGTTGAAGGAGCTGGCTGATGATATTAAGAGCCAGAGGATGCAGAAGAATAGTAATGCTAAGGGTCAGAATAAATCTACTCAGAAGGACTTTGCTGATAGTGATTCAAGAGGAAGTCACGTGAGAGAGCTAGATGAAATGTAATCTGTATATGCTGTTGTAAATTGTAGATGTCTTCTTCTATCAGAGTTATGTTCATTGTTTTGAATTATTTATTTAGGTCTGCAGCTAAATATGGAACTAAGGAGGACATAAATTCTTCACAGGCAACAGTATCAACAAGTTGCAACCAGGAGGAACTTGATGAAATGTAATCCACCTTTATCTTTTTTCCTAAATGAAAGGGACTAAAAGTCGTGAATCCGAGAAGTATTTTTCATATAAGTTGCATAAAATATTTTCTTAACCTATTTGATCTTGAATATGACTGATAGTTTGTCTATAATGTTTGGATGTGTTCATTTAGGTTGGCAGCATCCATAGCCGCAGAGGAAAATGGAAAACATGCTGGAAAAGGAGTGCCATCTATTGTAATTAATCCTTCAGAGGAAGAACATGATACAGCAGAACAGATTCTACTGGTAAATTTGCAAATGTAGAAGAATGGAATAGTTACAAGTAGCCACTATGATATAGCTTTTCTATTATTTTTGTGTATATAATTTGTTTCTTGATTAAACCCATGCATTTTAAAAATAGTGTAACAATAGAGCCATTGTTGGGGAATTAGGAAATATCTCATCTTTTTTTGTTGTTTTTACATCCTTATTTTCTTTGTTAATAGCTAGTAAGTTTGTTGATTCCTTACCTCTTTGTGGCTGTATCTATATTTTTTTCTCTCCTCAGCCATCAGTAAATGCAGAAGTTGATATAGCTGTATTAGCTGCTTTGCCACAGTCTATGCAACTTGAAATTCTTGCACAGGTCAGATTTTAAATATAAATGATATTACCTTTTGCCATGCACTTGGACATTTCTCTTGCTCTTGTCGTTATAATGAAGTTTTCTCCCACTTCTAACTAATACATTAAATGGCATGAAATAAAGGATCAGAGAGAATGCTTTCAAGAGTATTTTCTCATTTTCTGGATGATATTTGTGTTAAGGCATCATATGATATATTGGCTTGCTGACAACTCATCTACATATGATATATTGTCTTTCATTTGGTTTAGATGTAAAACAAATTGTTTATTGATATCAGCTAAAAGGAAAGAAAACAAAAGGGTTAGTAAAGGAAGTTTACAACCACGACCAACATGATGTCAATTATCAAGGCAAGGGTAAAGGGATTCTGCTCAGTGAAGCTGGCATGGTTGGTTGTAGCTCCAGAAAAGACAATGTTGCATCAAGCACTGACAATCAAGACTCAATTGATGAAATGTAGGCTGCATATAATGTTATAATTTTTGTTTTATAATGGTATTTCTTATTTATTAGTTTTGATGGGTATTAGGTTGGCTGCATCTATTGCTCTGGAGGAGAATGACAAGTTAGTAAACAATGCATTGACTTCTGTTGGGGCTTCCACTGTCGAGGAAGAGGAAGTTGACTACGACGAAGATGAAGAGATGATACTGGTCAGTCTATATTTTGAGACATATATGACTTTCAGTTAATTTGGTTTGTGCTGAGAGTTTAGGTGACAGCTCTTTGTCATTTTCCGTTCTTGTAATCTTAATAGAAACTACAATGATTCTTGATTGCACTAGTATCAATCCTTGTGTTAGACTTGAGTTTGAAAATACAATCTGCATGATTTAATTGAAAGAGTTCTAGAATTAATCCATATTTGTGGCACAGAACACTAACATAGGCCTATGCTGCAACAATGAGTCTCCTCTTTTGGACATACTTTATTAATTTTACACAATGAATTAGAGATCTATCACATGGCCCTTTTAAGAAATGCACACATAACTTCCGTACAATACATGATATAACTGTCCAAGCTACTGAACACACTTAAGTGGCGTACTACTTTCAACTTGCTCCCCCAACTCCATAGCTAAAAGGGGTGATTTGATATGTAATCTATGCAAAAAAAGTAAAATAAAATAGTTGATTTTGTGTTCTTTTTTCAGCCAGCTATGCATGGTGAAGTTGATCCACTTGTTCTAGCCTCATTGCCTCCATCAATGCAGCTGGACCTTCTTGTTCAGGTAGTCGAGTTCTTAAAAGTAATTTTTAGCTCAAGTGCCTTACATTTTATTCTGTCATCAGTGATTGTTTAATTGTTCTGCAGATGAGAGAGCGTTTGATTGCAGAGAACAGACAAAAGTATCAGAAAGTCAAGAAGGTTTGTGGAAAGAATTCGTATGTAATTTTGATATGTTGAAATGTAAACCTTGTATCTTTTTAAAATTGAAAATTTTTTGGATAGTTGTGTATCTATTTAGAATTATCATGGATAGTTAAAATGGTCAAACCTATGGTTCTTAATGTTCTTTAAGTTATTTAGTTTGGCACTATACTGATTCTTGATGAAATTGATGCTGTTGTTTTATTTTATTTCATTTTGGCATGAGAGTTACTTCGCCTTTGTACTAGTTATGATTGTACACTGAAATAAATGGTATTCAATTGGCTCCTTCCAGGATCCTGCAAAATTCTCTGAGCTACAAATACAAGCTTACCTTAAAACTGTTGCTTTCAGACGGGAGATAAATGAAGTGCAAAAGGCTGCAGCTGGAGGAGGAGTAGAGGGTGTACAGACTTCACGGATTGCATCTGAAGCCAACAGAGAATATATATTTTCGTCATCTTTTACGGGCGATAAACAGTGAGTAACCTTATTCTCAATTATTTTTTCGGTAGTTGAATAAATTGTCAGTCCTAATAAATATTAGTCTCAAAAATGGTTGGGTGCTTTTCCTGTGTATTAAGTATCATATCTTGCGAAATTTAATTGACAACTTCCTTGGCCTTTGTTCCTAAATATGGCAGTGAACTTACCTCCAACAGCTTAGAGAAAAATAAAAGTACACAACAGATGGCACAGGGAGGACATCATTCCCAGAATCTTGCAAATAGCATTGTCGCTGGAAATGGTTTTAATAAATCAAGTGAATTGGTTTGCAATGAACCCAGTGAGCCTGCTGAGGAAAATATTGAGACATATCTTGATGAGAGGGGTCGATTTCGTGTGAGTAGATTGAGAGCAATGGGAATGCGTATGACCCGTGATATACAAAGAAATTTGGATTTGATGAAGGAGTTTGAGCAGGAAAGAGCACAGGTGAACAAGGCTTCAAATATTGGAACAATGAAAAATGTAGAAAATAAGGGTACATCAGAAAGTTCTGGGATTCAGCTTGTTGGTAAATCACGAGAGGCGAATGTTGACTTAGTTGGAGATACTGTGCAAAATGAACAAACTATGCTTGACCAGAATGCTTCTATAGATATATCTTTTGAATATGGTTGCCAAAATCAGTCTGCAAATGGTGAGGATGATATATTTTCTAGTTTAGTAGGAGGAAGTCCAGTGGCAATCTTTGGCGCTAATGATACTGCAGCAACAGTGCAACCTTCTCATTGTGATTGGGAAGAAGGAATTGTTGAAGGTAAGAGTACTGTTTTTCCTGAACATGAGGTGGAATTGAAATCTTCTGTTGCAGACGAGGATAATAATAATGAAAGTGAAGTAGAATGGGAGGAAGGAGATTGTGATGGTGCTAACAGCAGCTTACTGTCAGGAAAATATGTATCTCGAGGGCAGTTGGAGGAGGAGTCCAATTTGCAAGAGGCAATAAGGAGAAGTCTTGAAACTGAAGGGGATGGAAAACGCAAATGTATGTCATTAGTAGATGGGCATTCAAATACGTATGAGAACAAATTGGATCAAGATTTAGAACATGGTGATTGTTCTGACCCAATGGCTTTAAATGAGAACACTGGGTTCCTGAATAATAAGAATAATACGGAGGGATTCACTTTGTGCAGGGAAGATGGCACTGAAAAAATTGAATTACATGAAATTGAAGATGGAGATAAAAAGCCTGATTTTGTTTCTGTAAATAATGCACAAACTTTCCATTTTCATGGAAGTCCATCAAAGCCATCTTTGATTTTTAGTTCGAATAAAACTGAGATATTGATTGACACAGCCTGCAGACGGGATAGTCACCCTTGTTCTGAAGATTTGATTTCAGATACAAATATAATGACGAAGGACCAGATCCCTGTGGTTGCAGAGAAGCTGTTTGATAAACATGATAATGGTAAAGTGTCTTTCTATCATAACGATACATCTGAGGTTGTACCAGTTGGTGCAACTGCAGAGGAGAAAAAGAACTATATTAATGAATCTGAACCATTTAGTAATTCTACTGACACTACCAAACCCACTATTCATTTGGTGGAGTCATCCTTCAAAGGAGCAACAGAAGATCTTCCTATTGAGCCAAAATTTGCTTCAGAGGACAATAATGGAAATTTCATTGACAAAAGGACCAGTAGCCGTGGCAGTGATGTGGTTAACACCCCCGGGGATTTTCCTGCTCTAGCAACTGAGGTTAGCCTGGAGGAAGAAATTCAAATTCTTGGTCAGGAATATATTAACCTAGAGAATGAGCATAGGAAGCTAGAGAGGAATGCCGAATCTGTGAACAGTGAATTATTCACTGAATGTCAGGTGCTGAACTGAGTCTGATCTATAATACATCAGGGATATCATATTGTGACTGGTTATTAAATTTCTTAAAACCTATTACTTTGATTTTCATTCTTTTTCATCCAATTTAGGAACTAATTTGTTGTAGATTTTGGTTAAATTTATTTTAAATGAATTGATTTTGGAAAAAGTTTGTAGAAAATTGTGTTTGGGAAGGATATTTTAAAAGTGAGGTTAGAAGAATTGATGTTGTTTGGATGGTAAGTTAGAATCACTTTGAGAGGGTAAGTGCAGATGTATTTACCTATCTCTCACCCACAATCAATTCTTTTATCAGAAAAAGTTAAACATTTCCAATTCTGAATATCAATTCTACTTGCCTCAAAATTCATTTGAAATTTTGGATCACGAAATGTACTATAGAAAGGCAATTTATGTCCCACAACCAGGATTTCAAGTGCTACCCACACATACACATAGTTTTCCCGTCAAATACTCACATCTGCTTAATTCTTGAAGATTTATATGGTAGTCAAAACATGAAATATAGTATGTATTTTGGATTCTTGTGGTGCGTGATTGAATATGAAACTTATCATGTATTTGATTTTTATTTTTTTTTCTACTTTCAAGAATAGAGCAGAAGTTAATCAGCATTGACCGCACAAAGGATGGAACATTTATGTTTCAGAAAATAACACAGAGAGAAACCTTACCTGCACACATTGAACAATTTTAACATAGTTGTTATAGGTGAAGGTTCTGCTCAAAATTAGGTCTTGAAAGAAGGTAGACTTAGAAATACGAATACAAATATTTCTTACCTTCGGAGACTAAAGATAACTAATATGCTTATATATCTTATTTCACAACCAAGAAGTAACATATATTTTAGGTTAAGGATGGTCCCTACTTATATATTTTTAATTTTACTATATCATTGGATGATGTGGAATCTTTAGTACCTCCACTCACATTGAGGATTCGTCCTTCAATTTTACCTTTTATTGTGATGGTATTGAAATCTATAGCTCGGACTTGGCATTGCCCTTCAATTTTACATTTTAGTTTGATGGTATTGAAATATTTAGTTTAGACTGATGTGTCAATTGGATGAAGTCAGGATCCTGAAATGGATATTAATATATTTTTATTATTATTAATAGCATCATCAATATTGTTATTTTTATTTCACTATTATTATTATTATTGTTATTTTTATTCTTACTACTACTACTACTACCTCACAAATCCATTTGCAAGTTTTTTGGTTTACCCTATGGCTTTATATATCAATTATCATTCACAATTGCTATTGATCAGTAGTGATTTTCCATAGATTAAGTATGTTGATCCCATATGTTTCTAATGCATCTGACACTCTGTAGGAACTACTGCAAATGTTTGGCTTGCCATATATTATTGCTCCAATGGAAGCAGAAGCTCAATGTGCCTATTTAGAACTTCAGAAACTAGTTGATGGTGTTGTGACCGATGACTCTGATGTCCTTTTATTTGGGGCACGCAGTGTTTACAAAAATATATTTGATGACCGCAAATATGTAGAGACATACTTCATGGAGGTCTATATTTGCTAAATACTGTAGCTGTAAATAAATATCAATCAGTAATAACATTTTTTCATGCCTTTATGATTGGCTCAGGATATTGAAAAGGAACTTGGACTGACCAGAGAAAAATTAATACGCATGGCTCTACTTCTTGGGAGTGATTATACTGAAGGTGTAAGGTGTGACAATTCTTACCTTGTTCTAGAGTATGTTGTTGGCTAGTTAGTGGTTATTCAATTCAATCTCATTTGATATGTGATGTTGCTATACATCTATATCTGACATTATCCAACTCTTAGTAATAAGACATTTGGTAGATGTCCTTCCATGTATTTCTTTCTAGTAGGGTTGTATATATATTAGTAGTGACCCAATCCCTTTTGGCTAAAGATGTTGCTACACTATCTGACTTTTCTTTTGTCCTACTCTTTATAATAAAATATTTTGCAGATGTCCTTGTATATATATGTGTGTGTATACATATATATTCTGCATCTATGAACTTGACTAGATATTTTTGCGTTGCCGCATGTATGTAGTGGGATTGGTATTGTTAATGCTATTGAGGTTTTGAATGCATTCCCTGAGGAAGATGGCCTCCTGAAATTCCGGGAATGGGTTGAGTCACCGGATCCCACCATCCTTGGAAGGTTGGACGCAAAAAGTGGATCAAATACGAGAAAGAAATTGTCAAAAGTTGAAGAAAAGATAAATTCCTTAAATTGTGATGATAAGGAGTCTACATCAGAGCAGAACCTCCCCCGTGCTCCGGAGCAAAATGAGTTGCCAGATTGCATCCAAGAAACAAAGAAAACTTTCTTCAATAAGCATGTAATTGATTTTCAACTTTTTGTGCTCTCCATTAAAATAATGAAGTGTAGTTTTGCATTTATTAGATCATGTTTATTTGTAACTTTCTTTTTCTCATTTAATAGAGAAATGTTAGCAAGAATTGGCACATTCCTTCTTCTTTTCCAAGTGAAACAGTTATATCTGCTTACTGTTCTCCACACGTTGATAAATCAACTGAGCCTTTCACATGGGGGAAGCCAGACCATCTTGTTCTTCGGAAGTGAGTTTATATGTTAATTTACCTGTTTCCATATGTTAAATCAATTGGCCAGTCTCTCATTTCTCTTCGTCTTTTCACCTATTGGTGCTTCTGTTCCTCAACTGCTTACTTTCCCATTTGGAAAATCCACCTTGACTGATACTGTACCAGGCCTTTTAGTGGGTTGGGATTAGTTGAGAGTTTTAAGTTTCCTTTAAGATATTTTGGTGCTTATTTGGACAGTTACTTTGTACATGAATTTGATTTGATTCTTTTGATGGGTTTGAAAGTTGAAACTTTGCATCATGTGTGAGCAATATGGCTTGATAAACTTTCAGTCTTCCGTGGTATTGGTCCATGCTTTTCTTTCAACGCTATCTTTGATTCTTTGAATGGGTGGATAATTTTTGTACGTGAGCACTATGGCTTGATAAATTTGTTGTCTTCCCGGATATTGGTCCATGCTTTTCTTTTGAAGTTATAAATATCGTATATATTGATTGACCTTTGAGACTATTGATCTCACTTTTGGAATTTACTTAAATCTTTTTATATCATCGAAATTGAGTTACTTCCTGTCCACAGATTGTGCTGGGAGAAATTTGGCTGGATTGGTCAGAAAGCAGATGAATTGCTATTACCTGTGTTAAAGGAGTATAATAAACGTGAGGTTAGAGACTTTGTTTTAAGAATCCACTCCCTGTTTTTACTGACATTTTTATTGTACTAAAAGTTGAAATTATTTGATCACTGAATAAGCAAGATTTCCAATTGTTGATTATCTAGTGTCTTCTCAGATCTTCATGTTGTTATGAATATCCTGATATCACTTTAATCTTTTAATGCAGACCCAATTGCGGTTGGAAGCATTTTACAGTTTCAATGAGAGATTTGCGAAAATCCGTAGCAAAAGAATTAAGAAGGCTGTAAAAGGAATAACTGGGAAGCAGCCCTCAGATTTGATAGATGATTCTGCAGAGGAGTTGTCCAAGAGTCGGAAGATTGGTAGAGAACCCGAGGATAGCACATTAGAGATTTCAGGGGGAAGAGACGAAAGTCTAAAAAGTAAAAGGAAATCAAAAATAAAACAGTCAACGAAAAGGAAGAATGATACTGTTGCCAAGGGGCAGTCAAAGAAAAAGAAAGTCAATGATGATCCATCTTCAACACCTGGTACATCATCAAAGATGGAGAATTTACAGCCAAGGACGCAGACAGAAGAACAGTGTGATAGTAAGGCATTAATTCAGAATACAAGTGGACGAGGAAGACATAGAGGTATGGGAATAAAAAGAGGAAGGGACAAGGAGAATCTCAGTTTTCAATCCTCATCTTCTAGCAGTGACATTGATGATCAGAGGCCAAGAGTGCATGTGGATAAGGTTCCAAAAGACGTGAGAAAGGTAAACCTTCATCTTGATTTTTCTGATAATGAAGAATATATAAGCTCTATTTGGATAAATTTATCCTGTACGTGTTGGAGAAATAAAAACACGATACTATCATTCAGTCTCTCCATAGGCTATATTCAACTAATACACCTTTGCTTTTGGAGAAGTTAAATGAAAAGGGTTTCTATAAAAGTTAAGCTTGCAACTTGAATTTAGCTTATTTGAGAAGGTCAATTCGTTTTACATTATTTTCTTCTCTTACAAGTACTTGTCGAAAAGTATATTCAAACAGGACAGTAATACGGTGATCAAGTTGTTTCGTTATTGACAACTTTCCTTTATTCTCTTGATCGCTAATAATAAAGTAATAAACATACAGCTGCGCTTTGGTGCTTGCTGTCATTTCAACTTTATGAAGTTCAAAATGTAAAAGAATAGGTCCATACTTTTGTTTGGTGCTAAATCAAATCAAAATACACAAAAAGAAATTATCCCACCATTCTGATGAACTAGATTTAAACCTGTTGTTACTTGTCAGTATGTAATCTTAATTTGATTAATTATATTATTAGTGTTTCTTTAAGAGAATGACAATGAGAAATTTCTCAAATAAAACAGAATCATCATCTTAACACTGTCAAAAAACAGGGAATGAGACAAATTCTATAGTATGCTGAGAACATTTGAAGATGACTGAATGTGATCTCGTTCGGAAAAAAAAAGTATATATGAAAATGAATAAGAATGTTTCACTTACAATTTGTGTACTTTCCAGTCATTGCGATCTCGGAAACCTGTCAACTATTCATTCGAAGATCCTGAAGATGAAGATGCCGATGATGCATTTGACCAGAGTAATCAGACTGTTCCAATAGAAGAAAACTTATCTCAGATTCATGGTGCATCTGAAGATGCTGCAACAGATTTCAGTGCAAGGAATTTTCCTTTAAAGGATAATTTGCCAACCGACTCTCTCAAGTCAGAAGGTCCGTTTCACATGCATGCAGGTGAAACTAATCATCCTAGTACTGGCAATCATGACTCATCTGATGACTACATTAAAATGGGAGGTGGATTCTGTTTAGATGATGGTGAGACAGACAAGCTGGATACAATTGATGATGTCAATACTGCCACAATGGATTGTACTCCAGACTTTTCACACTTTTCTAATTGTCTGGATGAAACTAACCATGATAAAAATAGTTCAGATATATTATTTCCTGGCACTGAAAAGCCTGAAAATGGGATAGAAGGTGGAGGGGCCTTTTATAAATTTGGTATAGAGCCAAATGACCTTGTAAATACTAGTAGTTATGATCATTCTGACATAGGGGTCTTGAAACCAGAGAATGCTCATAACAGTAGTGGAGCCTCCGCTGGAGCTTTTAGTGCTATGCCTTTTTTGAGGAAAAGAAGGAAAAAGTGAAACTTCTCTAACTTAGAGCCAGGCTTGAGCACATTCTGGTCAACCCTACAAATTGTTAACTTTTTAGCTATGTATTTTTTTTTCTTATTTAATTGTTAGAAGGGACTCTTGGAAACTTTGGCTTTACATTCATGGTACCTCTTATGCCATATATATTTTGCATATTCATTAACTTGATACCGAAGAAAATGTAAATTGTCATGACATAGAAGTGACAATCAAATATTGATTGGTATACTGGCTACTCGGGGATTTTCACACCATAACTATCAGCACATGTAGCTGTTAGTAATGACATATTATCCACTTTGACCCTAAGCCCAAGGCAACGAAGGTTGGCCGTAGTAATAATATGTTGATCAATCTCAAAAGCAAGACTACAAAATCAACAATATAAGATCAACTTCATCTTTACCAGAACAAGTGACATCGGCTCGTATTCGTCTCTTTGAACAAAATTGTATTCGGTCAAATAAATACTGTTAACTACAACATTAGGAAGTGATTCTTAGGTTATCTTTCAAGGACTTAGTTTTCTGCCAAAAGATTAAAAACATAGAAGGGAGGTTGTGAAATAATATAATTTAATAAAATAAAAATCAATATCAGAATCAGACTTTTTAAATCAAATTAAAATACCTTCTTGACTAGATTATAGTATGCTTATCACATTATACAAAAATTCATGCTCAATTTACTGAATCTTAATTTCAACTTGAATTAATTAACTAAGCGAGAATTAACATAAGTTTTTCTTATGCAAATTAAGCATTCACATATATTATTTATTCCATCCTAGCAACCCGTGACTCACTCCATTAAGCATGAATAGAGATACGAATTTCGTATTAATCGAAACATTAAGCATGAATCAGTAAATGCATTAAGCATAGAAATAAAATGAAGAGTTAAGAGACGAAGAGAGAAAAAACAACATAACAACAACCTCAAAACTTCATTGCAATATGAATTAAAAGGATAACCTTATAAATTAACCTCTATTAAATTCCAATGAAGCAAACAGAACTGAAACAGGAAACAAAATTGAATTGAAACAAAAATAAAATGAAATTGCATAGAAAATAAATATAGAACCAGTTTTTTAAGAGAGAACGAATTAAATCCCTAAATCAGAGAATAAAGAATTGCCTGCTATAGGTGTTGGCTTCACCTCGTTTAATAGGCGGCTAGACCTAGGTCAACCCTCAACACCAAACTTAATGGGCCCAAATTTTTAAATTCTGGTCCAACGAATAAAAACTCAAAATATAAATTGAAAAATAAATACTGAAAATAAAATCTGATATGGATGCAGTGGTGATGTGACAACTCCTCTTCAATTTCAAAATTAATTTCTAAGCCTAATAAAATTCGAAATTTGCCTTGAAAATAATAATAAAATTAACTCAGAAAATTCAAATTAATTAAAATTACGAATTTCTAGTAAATGAAACTCAAATAGTGAAATAGAGAAAATAATAGGCAGTTAAGCACAAATCACTAATCAAAATAGATACTTAAAGACAAGTAAATAGTAGAAAATAATGACTCATTAAATTACCTCACATTTAGAATTTTGCACTCTAGGGTAAAATAAAGATACAGAGTAAGGAATAAATCCAAAACCATCAAAGAGAGTGACATAATAAAAAGAAACAAAAACAAATAAACGGACAACTTTACATCTCCTCAATGAATCTTGGAAAAGAATGGAATAGACAGCATCCAACACACAAAGAAGCAAAGAGGCAAAGAGTCAAGACATCTATGAACATCGTCCGAGCAATTCAAAGCATAAAATGAAACTCAATTAGTTTAAAAGGTGAATCAAAAGCAACATAACCTTACAATGTGCACTGTATTACTGTATCTTTCAAGTGTCTAGGTTACTTTGTATATATACTCTCAAGGTACTAATGAAAAACAAGCAACAATTAGACTTGACAAGTCTCTAAAATCAACACCCAATGCGCACACACATAAAGATCATAAGGTCTTTTAGGGTTGTAATGGGACTAAGGACAAGGTAGGAAATAAAATATGGAATAACTAGCTAAAACCGGAGGAACTAGAGGAGCAATGGGAATATGTCGAGAATAAGTATAAGAAGTAAACTCAGAAAACTCTAATTATCTACCTTTTGCCACAACAATTTTTTTTTGTTCTTTTTTACTATTTTAACAAAAATAAGAACAATATATGAGCTATGAATATAAAAACCCTAAACCAATTAGCCAGAAACATCATCCAATGAAGCAGGCACACACCTCTACACTTACTCAAGAACTTATTCCCAAAACAATTTCAAAGCTCCAAAATTCTCTAAGGTTAAGGTGATCATTGTTTTTCACTTAAGGCTTGTAATGAGCTTTAAAACAAAAAAAAAAAAGGAATGTAGGTTTCACAGGGGTAATCAAAGGAAATAATGTAAGGTATGCTTATTTGGTTAGAGACTATCCAGAACAAAAAGGCTTTAATCATCTCAAAACATGTGTGTGAATCGAGTTGTATCAAA
>Ga0209700_107221_pt1 | contig 16029 bp, 11 predicted proteins | sample SiratroredBW_FD_187528 | JGI IMG/M metagenome (GOLD analysis project Ga0209700, IMG submission 187528) | Root nodule microbial communities of legume samples collected from California, USA - Siratro red BW (SPAdes) (version 2) | ecosystem: Host-associated > Plants > Roots > Nodule | place: USA...
AAAAATAATATATATATATATATATATATATATATATATATATATAAATATAAAAGAAATATGATCGAAATAATAATATTTTGTGAGGTGAAAATAATTTTTCCAACCGTGTCAACATATCAACACTCGTTTAAAAAAAAAAACTAAATCAATTCAGATTCAAATTAAATGTATAGTTGTTTCTTGAAACCAAAAATACGATAAAAACATATGAATGTCGTAAAAAGAGAAATTAAGACGATGGTAACATAATAATTTAATATTTAAATTTAAAATATATGTATAGTTTATATACATTAAATGAAAAAAAAAATCCCTTTTTAGTGAATTTAAGATGAAAATGGAGCCGAGTATGAAAAAGTTTATATTTGTAGCGCAAGTTCAAATCAGATATGCATGAAGAAGCATTTGAAGAAAACATATGTTTAAACGTTAATTAATTTTAAAGATTGTGTTTCAAAATATTTACTGTTTAAGTACTGAAGTTAAGGGTTAAAAATACTATAATTTTTAAAATTTATGTTATTGAATTAATTATATGATCTGATTTTTTAAATTATTAATTTTGAAAATTATTATTATTATACAAATCTATTTATTTTAAATACAATATTTTTTACATACGTCAAAATACATATATCCCCATGTATTTGTATAATATAGCAAATCATCCGAATGAATTTGTAGTACAACCACAATCGATTTAATTTTGCATGTCTTACTATGCGTCTGTTATGGTGGAGAGAATATTTAAAGAATTTGAATAGAAAAAAATATTAAAAATACACTTTTCCGTCTTGTTATTTGATAGAAATTATAAAATTGTCTATTTTTTAAGTAAGTTCCACTCCTAATTTAATAGTTATAATAAATTTTAACTCAGAACATTTTACACTTTGGGTGAAATATCCACCAATCTAATATTGTTAAACTCTCACTGATCTAATAAAACAATATATATTGAACTTCTGAAAATTCATCTTGTTATTCTCTTCTTGTCCCCTCTTCAATCAACAAAAACTATTCATATTCACGGTTTTTCCTCCTATCCAAGCTATCGTTAGTGTGAATTTAATGGTAGCTATGTTTAGATCATTCATTGACAACACTTTTTTCCATCCAAACTGCTCACCCAAAGCAAAATTGAAAGATTGTAAGCTTTTATGTTTTAAATTTAAAATAATTTTAATCAAATTAGTTAGTTTTTGTTGGACATCCTCGTCTGAATATTTGACTAATTACAATATTTATGATTTAGGATTTAAAGAACCGTTCTCACAAGTTGATTTTGTATATTGATGAGATTTTGTAAGATATACGTGCTTGCCTTTTAAAGAGAATTTTGAATGTGTGACGATGATACAGAGTAGCTTTGTCCAACTTTTCCTCATGAAGAATTGTTTTATGAATACGTAACGTGGAAGCGATGAGAAGGTTAGAATATTCACAAGCTTTCTAACATTCTCAACTTTTGATCAATAATAAAGGAACTGCATATAAAGTGCATAACTCATAAGTCAAGAACAGAGAGACCAAGTAATAAAAAAATGTTCTATAAATTGACAACGTTATAAAAAATGTCTCTGGCTATATTTGATTAAAAAAATAATTTGTTGGAGGATATGTTGTTAGTACAGTGGAGATCGATGAGGAACACCTTTTCGCCGGTTCACCATGGTGTACCAAATCTCTGGCACCATGTCAACACTGCCACGTTTCTTTTTGACTGACTCATTCACACTCTCTGCCATTATTGACCCAGAAACAGTGGGTGAGTCCACCACTGAATCGGTTGTGATTTGGCTATCTTCAATTTGTTGTGTGTTCTCGCTGCTTCCTTCTTTGTCTAGTAGCACAGAGAATTCATACTTGTTGCAACTGCCTTTCACGGTTGTGCTTTTGGTAATTAGTAGATGTTGATGCACCTGCTACAATAATTGCGTCCAAATCAAGGCCACAAATTAGCATCAAAATATGTAAAAAAAAAAAAAATGGAAACTTAAAAGTTGCCATTGAATAACGCAAAATTTGAACCTTGCAAGACAGAGAGCAGAAGATGTAAGGGTCTTGGAGGTTACGATCACACGTGATGCAAAGGTTCCTAGAGCCTTTGTGAGAACGAGCATGTGGTCTTTGTTTCAAAAACACAACCTTGGTTTTGTTTGTCGTGTACGGCTGTTTATTCATCAGTTCAGAAAAAAGTTAGATCAACTAGATCTATATATACACTTTTGTTTATGTTTTAACATTCATGTTTTTGCTTACTTGAACAAGGGAACAATTCAACACTGTTTGAGCATCACCAAGCCGTAATACATCATTGTACATATATCTTCGTATCTGACAACATAATCCAGAACTCGGGTTAAGGAAATCAATGCATTTTCCTTTTCAAGTGTAATAAAAAAAAAAATTGTGTTGCACCTGCAAAAGGACGTGAGAGCGGTGAAAGGGCAAACAGTGGAGGCAAATGCTCGTGCAGCAATCTAAACAAAAAACGTTCTTCTCATTCTTCTTTAGAGAGCCATGACTCAAACAGCGAGTGAAAAACTTCTCTTCCTTGAGAATAAGAAGCCAATCAGGTACTGAGTCGAACCCAACCTGAGCACCAAACAACAACAAACAACACTACATAACCTTATAAATATTTGAAAAATAATAAGAAACTATACAAGATTTTTTTTTTTTTTTTTTTACCATGTTAAGTTGTTGAGAAAACAATAGAATGAATGTCAGGCATGATGAATCATAGGAACCTGAGAAGAGCACTGGGGAAAGAGGGGCATGGCTTTGACATACATATATAAGGAGAGACACCGATTTTTTGGGTAAAAAGTTTAGATTGAAACATATTAAGTTTTGAACAAGGTTGTCGTTATTTTTGTCCACTTGGGGATAGTGAAATAATATGGCCAACTTTCCGCAATTTTAGACCATAGTCCACTTCCGTGTTGAACGTTGCATGCACAATAGCAGTGCTAACGCGTTGATATTATGTAGGGTTTGGACAGCTAAGCCGTTTTTGAGAATGACAAAGAGACATAAGGCAAAAATCACGCTTCCTTTATCTTCATTCTCAATTGATGCTATCGAAAAAGGGTCGAGTGAGAAGGTTTAGATTGAACTGTACGAAGAAAATTCGGCTCCGGAACACTGCAGCTAATAAACTTGTATAGTATAATTTAGTTAGGATCAAAGGATTCAATGATATAGCCTATGATTTGACTTTGTTTATTGTATGTAATTTTTCTATACTTTGTCGATCAACTATAACCAAGTATTATGTATATTACACGAATATCTATAAACAAACATAGAAATCCAAAACTTCAATGTGTAATTTATATATGTGTGTAGGAACGGTAAAAAGTCGTATTCCAATTTTCCTCTGGTGATATGTTATTCGGTTCATAGCAGATTCAAATACCAATCTTCTCGCTGCAGTGTATTCCAGTTACAAAAGTGCTAGAAGTGATGAAACTTTTAATCACGATGTGTTATACAGCTATTTTACCTTTGTATCAGTTCATAGTTATTTTTATTTAAATGTTAGGTTTTGCCATCTAGAAAATATGTATATGAATGGGATAATGAACAGAGAGGAAGGAAAACAATATCATGATATCTGTCAGTGAAGTTACAATAGAATTTAATTTCAATATAATGTCAATCTAAAATGCTTTATACCATCAATCGATAAAAAAATTTATTGTAATTACTATAATTATTAATAAACTATCATATGATATATGATACTAATTGTACTGGTGTAATAACTTGTGGAGTTTCTTTTAACAAAACCCCACATTATTATTAAAATAAATTATATTAATTAGAGCAATTTTTATGTTTTAAACTGTCTCACTTGCTACTACCCTCTTTGATGTTATCATTGTCACTCTTATTTACTGAATGTATAATAACGAGAAAGAAAATATTACGTATTGTGTAATCTAATTTTTTTTTTGTTTGAAAAGAAAATTTAGATTATATAATTTGAAAGTTATTTTTTTCAGATTGTACAATATAAAAGTTTAAAATAACTTATAAATTAAGTAATCTAGAAGTTTTATTTCATATAAAAAATTACTTATAAATTATACAATCTAAAAATAGAAAAAGTAATATACACTCTAAAAATAATTTTTTATCATCCAAAAGCAAAAAATAAAGATTTTCATATTTATGGAGAAATCCCTCGAAAAATGTTCATGGGTTTATTACACAGAGTATTGATGGGAGTGAAAAAAGAAAATTCCCTCAAAAATTGATCAGCCCATAGAAGAAGACCCAGCATTTTTGTTCTCCACCTACGGCTTCGCAGCTTAAAAACAATAAAATACGAAGAGTCCATGAATTCCACATATAGAAGTTTAAAAACAAAGTAGTCCGTTAATCTTCTTAAAAAATATTCCATTACTCATTCATTATTATAATTTTGGATTGATTCAACTTGAATTAATTAGAAATGAAAGTTTTAAACCTAACTCAAAATTTTTAGAATAAGTTAAAATACTATATAGTGAAAAGGAATCTAACATTCTATCAATGTTTTTTTAATAAAACTACGTGAGTTCATATTTCATTTGAGTTTCTTGTTATATCTTTAATTGTTTGTTTTGAACATACGTATTTATTGTTTCTTATCGTTACTAGAGTTGTATACGTGGTTGAGTTGGTCCATTTAAACTGTATTAAAACCTGTATTAAAACCGTCTTAAATGAGTTTTAATTCTAGAATACTGCACCCATCTTATAAAATCCGCAGACAGGTTATATAATTAAAAATGTTTTCAATATATTTTGGATACATTATTCTTTAAATTAAACTAAATTCATTTTAAATTTAAATACAAACTGCATTAAATATTAAATCACAAAAATAAAATATGAATTGTTTAAAAAAAACATTACTTTAATTCATCATAAAAAATAAATAAATAACAAAGTTATAATACATAAAAAAAAAACTTTAATTCAAACTTTAAAAACAATTGGTTTGACTATCCACTTCAAATCTCAGTGTACAATTTTAGGTGCACACCAAATATTGCACATTGTTTTGAGGAAGACAATTGCACTATCTTCTAAAAGTTATTTTAGATGTCATTGTTATGATTTAAATGCTTAAAGTGTTACATACCAATAATGCAGATTCAGAGGAGCGACATAGTTGAACTTTTTGTTGGTGAACATGAAAGTGAAAACTGGATTCTAGTACTAAGCCTTTTTTGTATTGAATATGGATACTCGCATATTCTACAGGTAAAGCAGACTGGATTTTAAAGATTCATGTTCAATATTTAGATTAAATATATACCAATTTGCAGTCGCACAGGTTGCCAGTTATACTTGTGGTCCACAAACTTTTGGCCAAATATTCAATTATAATGGTTAGACATTTTTAATGAATGATTTATTCGAGGAAAGATTTAATAAGAAGAAAAAATTCAATTCATAACAAGTTATTTTATTTTTAGTAATGGTAAAGTGAAAACTTATTCCCATCAAATTTATTTTATCCACTCCATGCAGCATGGCTAACAGAGTAATTCTCTTATGTTTGTTTTTAGCATAGGAAGGTATAGACACAGAACGTGGTGGTGGTTGATTATCACATGCAAAGAAATTATGCAAACCAAACCAATGATGATGATACTTCTAAAAAATTGCTTTCGAGACACCAATAGGACATTCAAGCACTAAAGCAGTAATTAATTGATTTGTGACCGTCACCTACTGATTAAAAATAAATAATAAAAATAATGTTTATTATAAAAATATCCTTTCTCAACTATATATATAAAGGAACTTATAAGATAAAGTTTATATCCATTAATACATATTTTTATAGTTTAAGAATGGTCTGCATGGATAGAATGATGCATCACCAATACTTTATTAGGCTTTTGGATCCCTGTCTTATATAATTTTGTTGCTTTGAGTATGTTTAGTGAGACACGTAGCCACCTTTTGGTATTTTTAAGAAACTAGAAAGCTTTGTGGTGATTTATGAAGTGAAGTATGATGCTGAAACATGACTACATAATAAGGAGCATCAAGCAACCCAGTCTGGAGTAAGATGGATAGAAATAATTTCATCAACAACTACTCCATCAAATAAAGGATAATAAAGTATCTTTTCTAATTGCTTCTCCTCATTTTTAAAATTTAGACGTATTTCGTTTATAAATATTTTAAAAATCTCCATCATGTACCTACATAATGCAAATTAATGATTACAGGACTATAAGAAGGAAGTATACGTGTCAACTTATTAAAACTTATAATATTATAACACTCCCAATTATGCTTTGAAAAGAAAACAAAGAACAATTAGACTCCACTCATCTCTATACCTATTGTCCCAAGCATGTCTTTGAATAAACAATTTAATTAATTTTCTCTGACTTTCTTTTAATACATTATATATGCATAAATTTATTAAAATACATTTTGTGAAAATTATAAGTGATTTATTTTAATAATCTCTTAAAAGGTTAGCTATTATATTCCCACTTTTCAACAATTTTGGACTTGTTTCCTCGGAGTTGGTTTTAGGTTATATATTTACCTATAATTTCTAGGAATTTGATGAGTATACTAATAGCTAAAAAACTTTTTTAATAATAGAAACCACGGATAGTTACATGATTGAAATTATTAACCTTTATAATGATGTTTTAAAAATCACATCTAGGAAAAAATTTAATTAATTGATTGATTGATTAATTATATAAAAAACTTATATTTGCAATATATTAACAGTTGAAACTTTGTAGAGATATAAAATATGATTAAAGTGAGGAATATATTAGGTTAAAAATAATTGGACGAAATAAACTACTAATCTTGAATTTTCCCCCTGCTCTTGTTTCAGTATTTTTGAGCATGCATACTATAGTGCCCCATGCTGGGAAGTATAATTTCCGAACAGAAACACAAGTTTACAATTTGAATAAACAAATAATTGGTGGTGATTCATTGCATCAAACATATGAAATGATGTGATAATATATAAACATCTTTATTGAATCAAATCATGCAATATTATTTCTACCAATCATCTAACCACTGGTGGAAGCATAGGCATGTGGAGATCTTCCATAATACACCCTATTGCATGTGTCAACCTAAACTACCTTACATACCAAGCACAATTCATCCTAAGTAGGTCGTAAGAATGTTATGCTCCACCACCATACATCGTATCTCTTACAAACGACAAATAAATCCAATCAAATTATTTTAAACAACAAAATTTGAACAATTAAAAAATAGTAGAGATTAATAGAAGATTGAACGTGTTTTGTCTTCTAAAATACTGTAGTAATGTTTTTTAGGTTTCCTTCAGTGTGTGTTTTCTTTAACTTAAGAAAAAAAAATACTTACATTTTTATTCTTCAATGTTATGGTTATTCTTTTCTAGACCCTTAAGTGTTTAAACATAACAATATTAAAAATCAAAGTGTATTAATTAATAAAAAAAAACAACTGTTTTGGATAAAAACACAGAAACAAACTGGCCCATAATCATGCTGCAGAATGACCTAAGCCGAACGGTTTATTGGTATGTTGGTGAGTTTCTGTTTGATTAGTTTTGTTTCATAGTCAACAGTGAAACATTATTGAGCGTAGGTGGGGCCAAACCATTATTAGCCTCACAAAGATAGGAAACAGAGAAAGAGAAACTCTGGTATTGCTTATAAAGATTAAAAATAGAGCAATGAGTGTGTGCCAATTCGTTGTTTTTGTGTGGTGTAAAACCTACATAAAACATTTGGTAAATACAAGAGCCACGGCAATCTGTGATGGCAAATGCATTATTGTATGCAGCGCCACCTCCATCTGACTCGGCAACAATAATATATGTTCAAAGCAATCATATGGTAGAGACGGTGAATGTTGCACTTGGATTTGGAATCATGCAGAATAAAATAAGCATGATTAACCATTCTTATGATTGTTTAGTGAAACTAAGTGACAATTATTACCAATAAAGTACAAAGCTGAAACAAGTGTTTGATAGGAAAATCTAGACTTCTATATGTTTACTCTTAAGATTCAAATTTCTGGATTTTTCATATGCCTCGTGTCACCCAAGTATACTACATCATATAGCCATTTGAACCTTTCTCTGAATGTTCTTTGTGGCTTCTAATAATTAGTTTGATTGGTGACGAGAATCTAGGTTATGTGTGGACCATAACTAGGAATGGTTCACATGAGGTAGGTCTGTTGTTGTTTTTTAAGTATTTTTATTTTTCATAACTATTATTTCTCCACTTTTTAATATCATTGGCACACGTTAGCGTAATCAATAATGGGGAAGCATGATTGGCTTTACTGTCCGTCTTTGATTTAACGTTCTTAACTTCGATTATGACGTGGTTTAATTTAGTATATATTAAGTGCATTATTTAGAAATATTGTTATTAAATTACCAATAATGTTGATTTTCTGTACATAAATCAATAATGTTGGTAGACGAATAAGTACAAGATTTTATAATAATGGTGTAACTTTTTTTTTTATTATTGAAAAAATAGCCCGCCTGGAAAATTATATGTTGAAAGAAAAAGTAACTTCTAATTCTTATGTACAAATTGTGAATTTCATTATACAGATACAATTTTTTTTATATATAAAAAACTATTTAGGTAATATTGTAAATAAATTTTATTCTTTTGATAATAAAATATTGTACTTTGTTTTTGAATTATGGTTTTTATTAACTAATAAGCATCCTTAAACTCAAGTAGAATGTCTTTGTATAACTTTACTAGTAAGTATAAGTGTTAGAATAGGAGTTATACTCCCTTCTAGAATCTAGTTCAAAGAATAAAGATGGTCTTGATCTTATAAGAATGAACGAAAGAAAAACAAGAGTGAGAAAGATAAAAAAAAGATAGTTTGATAATTTTTTTTCAATCAAATAACCTAAATAATTGATTTATTTTTTATTCGTACCAACACTTCTTTTACACCTATAAAATTATAAAAAACCTAATTTATATTAATTTATTAAGATTTAATACTAGATCATTAATAATAACTAAATTATATTTAAATTCATTGTCAGAATACCTTATTTTCATATTTTATTTCTAAAACTTTAAATTATATAAAATAATAAATAATACATTAACATATAGGATCCATTTTTTAAGCATAAATATTATTCAATGTAAAAACTTTACTTTGTGTACACCTTAATATTAACATTTGTTATCAAAGTTTCTTTATGAAAATAAGCATAAAAATAATATCTTAACATAATTTATTACTTTTATTATACAAGAGGAAGAGAGATTACTTTTATAACGGGTAGCTTATTTTTATAATATTTTGAAGGAAACTAGTTTTTGTTATAATTACGAAAAATATTAAAAAGAAAAAAATTTATTGTTTTTCATTGTTACCAAATCAATTAAAAAATAAAATATATTTTTATTCTAAAAATATAATAATCAATTAAAAAATCACGATATTATATATATATACACACAAAAACAAACGATGGTCCCATTTTAGCAAAAATAACGGCATAATTATTTGCATCGCGCGTATTTAATATTGAATTAGACAAAGAAATAAATTATTCTAAACATTTAATTTTTAAAATTTATTCTTCATTCTCGTACTTTATTTTTTCAAATCTAATAGTTTTAAATTTTAAAAATTTACTTTTCGTTCTTATACTTCATTTTTTAAATCTAATAGTTTTAGAAACGATTATGTTTAAAGTCACGTTTTTTAATCCTAGCATCTTTTTTATATTTCATTTCCCAGGATAAAAAATCATGTGTTTACAGTTCTAGGTAAATGATTAACGTGAAATAGGATGCAACCAAATTAAAGATATGACGATATTATTTTTATCCACAGATGAAATACTTATGGATTATCTTATAATTAATTATTATACAATAACATTTAAATAATTTTAAATAGTCAATTATTTTATTTGAAAATAAAATGCAACAACTTGATTTGTTATCTTTTAATATATATAATTTATCAATAGAGAATAACTTAATAAAGGTAAAAGGTATATAACCAACTAAACATAAAGCAATAGAGATTTATATAGTATATAAAAGAAGGATTGAAACATTATTTACATCATAATTTCCGTTGTGCGTTCAACTTCACATACAACAATTCAAAGAGGTTGAAGACTCATCTGAAGTTTTTGGGTAAGATCAGTCCTCTATTTGTTTTTTCTTTTTTTTTTTCTATAAACTGTAGCGATAGCTCCTACTAACAAACGGCGCATGGTAAAAATATAGCACACTGCTTGATTTCTGGATTAGGTTTAGGGTCATCCTATATTTATAGAAAAATGGTTTATGTTTTGAATAAAATTGTTATTGTTAAGGTCAATCCTATATGAAATATTTTAAAAAACGTTTGTGAGTTGAAAGAAGAAAATATATATAAATTGTCTTCAAATAAATTAATCTTTCTTGGTTTTAGTCTTCGTACGAATGTGTGACGCTGCTACATGTTTGCCAGTAAAAAACAATCAATATAAACCTTTTTTCTTTTCCACATTTAGGGTAGAAATAGTAGTTTGGTGTATTAGAAATTCAAGATGTGGGATTGATTTCAATTATTTAAAACTAAATCTCTAATCTGTTTTGAAAATTTTATTTCGAGTGAATGTTTTCTCTAACTCCGTTTGAGGGTGATACTTACAAAGATAATCAAATTAATATAAATGTAACTTATATTATCAGTAACGTAGATTTTTACTTAATTTCTGGTTAACAAATTCAACTGAAATAATTTCAAACCAACTTTTAGTAACAGATTCACAAGTCACAAGACTTTTAGTAACAGAATTACACAAAGCTCAAGAGCAATTCAACGTTTATTCTCACCTTGATCATGTAAATTTATAGGTGTGGAATTTTGAAAAGCAAAAAAGTAGTTACAGAGTTACAAAATGGTGTTTACTAAAACCACAGAAGTAGAGTATTGAAAATAAAATAGAAGAAGAAAAGCGGGGCCCAGCGATCTAAACTCGATTATTAGTTAAAATAGTAATCTGTTCTGGCTCTATCGATGTCCACCCTGGCAGAAACAACCTTATAAATATTGTCATGTTTTCTGTGAAAATACACCTCAAAATTTTGTGATTCAGTTTTTTACAACTTGTGCAGTTTTGTGTGTTTTGACCACTCCCTCTTTTCTCCCTGGTTTCCCTACCCAAGCAAGAATCATAAGTCTTCTTCCCATTGCGTGAAGCACATTCCTTGTTTAGTCCCCACCAATGGGAAGCTCCTCCTCGTCTCATTCCGAACTCCCTTGTTCCTATGTTCCTGTTCCCGATGGACCCCACTCTCCGGCAGACCCTCCAAGACAAAAAAAGGCGCTTTTCATCTCATTTGGGTTGCTGCTGCTTCTCTCATTGGTGGCCTTCAATGCCGACTACCCGCATTCAACTGGACATGGACATCATCTTTCAATGCCATCAACACCTCCCAATGAATTAGAATACAGCCCCCACACAGTACCAAGATCAACGTTGAAACCATTTTCACGTGGCGTGTCTTCAGGGGTGTCGGATAAGTCTAGCTGGGTGTTGAAGAGCAGCAATGGAGAATCCTATCCCTGGAACAATAGCATGCTGTCATGGCAGCGAACGGCTTACCATTTCCAACCTGAGAAGAATTGGATGAACGGTAACTTCATTTTGCTTATTCTGCTCTATTTCCACTCTGTCATCTTATTATCATTGCTAATTTTAGCTTGTCTTTTTCTTTCATTTTAAACTCTTTTTCAATGTAGAGTTTAACAAACTAGTAGGAAAAAAATGCTTTATACTATTAACCGATTATAAATCTTGATTGGGTTCATTTTAATCTGCAATGGGAAAAAGAAGCTAAAGTACTTTGTCGAAATTATTCTTTCAATTGAAATCGAAAAAAAAATATATTAATGTTGTATGTTGAGGATACTGACTTTTTTCTTATCTCTGTGGGTTTGGCTTCGGCTTGCTCTGTCGGGGAACCTGGTTTGTCTGCTTCAGATCCTAATGGTAAGAGCACTCTCGCCTTTTCCCATTGTTTTTACCTCAAATATTTTACTTTACATATTTACTTATTTGTTGGATGGTAAATCTATAAAAAAAACCCCTACCCCTTTCTTGATCCAATATCAAATTCTAGAAAGTTAGACAACCAACCAAAGTACAAATCTTTTTTCCAACATTGTTGGAACTATTGAAGTTAAAAAAAAGGGCTTCACAATTTTCCATGCACCACCTTTCTAACACATTTGTTGCAATTTGGGTACCAATTTCAGGTCCTATGTACTACAAAGGGTGGTATCACTTCTTCTACCAATACAATCCGAAGGGTGCAGTTTGGGGTGACATAGTTTGGGGGCACGCTGTATCAAGGGACTTGATCCACTGGCTTCACCTTCCTCTAGCAATGGTGGCTGATCAATGGTATGACAAAAACGGTGTGTGGACTGGCTCTGCCACCATCTTACCCGATGGTCAAGTCATCATGCTATACACCGGTTCCACCAACGAGTCAGTGCAGGTCCAAAACCTTGCATACCCTGCAAATCTCTCTGATCCTCTTCTTGTTGATTGGATCAAATACCCTTCAAATCCAGTTCTGTTCCCCCCACCAGGCATCGATACCAAGGACTTTCGTGACCCCACCACAGCTTGGCTCACCTCTGAAGGCAAGTGGCGCATCAGTATTGGTTCAAAGCTTAACAAAACTGGCATTGCCTTGGTTTATGATACCAATGACTTTAAGACCTATGAGCGTGTCGAGGGACTGCTCAGTGCTGTGCCTGGCACTGGGATGTGGGAGTGTGTTGACTTCTTCCCAGTATCCAACAATGGGTTGGATACTTCAATCAACGGGGAGAATGTGAAGCATGTGATAAAGGTTAGCTTGGATGATGACAGACACGATTATTATGCATTGGGGACTTACGATGAGAAGAATGTGAAGTTCACACCAGATGATCCGAAGAACGATGTTGGTATTGGACTCAGATATGACTATGGTATATTTTATGCTTCCAAGACTTTTTATGATCAGAGTAAGGGGAGGAGAGTGTTGTGGAGTTGGATTGGAGAGTCTGATAGCGAATACGCTGATGTGGCCAAAGGTTGGGCATCAATTCAGGTGTGTTCAATTTATTCACCCATTTTTCTTATTTACCATTAGTGTCTCCTTTTAAACTATACTGCTATATAAGCTAGCAATAGCATTGATTGCATTTTCTTTGTATAGGGTATTCCAAGAACAGTGACACTTGATGAGAAAACTGGTAGCAACTTACTTCAGTGGCCTGTAGCAGAGGTGGAAAGTTTGAGATTGGGAAGCGATGAGTTTGAAAATTTGAAGGTGGAGCCAGGGTCTGTGGTGCCACTTGAAATTGGAACAGCTGCTCAGGTTTGAGTTCATGTTAATTTTTTTTTATTGACAAGTAGTTAGGAGAAGATCAAGTTGAATGTAATTTATTATAATTCAATGCATCTTCCAATGCAACAGTTGGACATTGTAGCTGAGTTTGAGATAGATAACAAAGCCTTGGAGATGAGTGGCCAACCCAATAAGGAGTACAAGTGTAGCAGCAGTGGTGGAGCAGCAGAACGTGGTGCCTTAGGACCATTTGGTCTTCTGGTTTTGGCTGATGATGATCTTTCTGAATACACTCCCACATACTTTTATGTGGTTAAAGGAAGCAATGGACAACTTAAAACTTCCTTTTGCTCTGATCAATCAAGGTAGTAGACTAATATTCTGTTCCAAACATTGTTTGTCTATTAGGAAGAAAATAAATTTGTGTTGTGATAAAATACAATGTTGATTAAGTTACGTCATATTTTGTAGGTCTTCTCTAGCATCTGATGTTAGTAAGAAAATCTTTGGAAGCTCTGTTCCTGTCCTAGAAGGTGAAAAGTTGTCAGTGAGGATATTGGTAAGCTTTGTGATTTTCTTGCTCAAAGTTTAATATATTTTTTTGTATGAAGATGAAGTAATGAGGTTGAATTTTTTATGGTGAAAATTAGGTGGACCATTCTGTGGTGGAAAGCTTTGCTCAAGGTGGAAGGACATGCGTGACATCTAGAGTTTATCCAACGAAGGCAATCTATGGAGCTGCTAGATTATTTTTATTCAATAATGCTACTGAAGTCACTGTGACTGCTTCAGTTAAAGTTTGGCAAATGAATTCTGCATTCATACGCCCCTTCAACCCACAACAAAGTAATTCAATTTAAGGGACAAAGGACTCACAAGTCACAAGTTCAAAGAACAATTTATGTCAGAAAGCTGTTCAATAACCTTCTGTCCATTCCTGCCTCAATTTTGTCGAAATGTTTTTTTTAATAGGTTTGATTTTGTAAAGTAGTAGTGATCTTTGTAAATCGTGATGATAATGAAAGAAATTTTACGATTCTCCCTTTCAATAAAAAATTTGCTGCACAATATTTTTTCTTATCATAATTTTATCTCATAAATTAAATACATTTTATAACTCATATTCAACCACGTGATTCTTTTTAAGAACAGTGATTTTTTTTAGTTAAAATTAAAAGATTTTTTTTTTTTGCTTTTGTTTTAAAGTAAAAAGTATATATTTATTGGATTCGAGTAAATAATAATTAAGAAAACACAATAATAAGATTAAAAAAAATAACTTTTATTTAACTGAGGTTATATAGAGAGAAACTTCTCCCAACATTCACTGTATATAAAGCCGATAAGATGAAATAACGTAATATTATTAAAATAATTAAGTCTAAACACTATTAATAGAAAATCTTCTATGTTTTTCCAACATATATGATTTGAGAGTCTATCATGATAATATAAATAGAAAAGTAGTAATATACCTACTATTAATTTATAAGTATAAGATTTACGAGTATTATTAACAGAAAACACATCAATATAATTTTATACATCTAGTATTGGAGTCAAATTCAAAAGAACATTATTATTAATCATAAACAGTTATTCTGTTTTAATTATTAAAGAATTAAATAGAAAATAAATTTATATTGTAACATGTAAATATTTTTAGTTTTATTTTCCTAATGATTACTCTAAACACATTGTTTGTTTACTAACAACGTGGCATTTTTAGAAAGCAGATAACGCTTGAACACGTGTGCTGCTACTTACCACTACTCCACCCTTCTTCCATTTTCACCACCATGAACAACTGATCTTTCGGCCTCCCTTCAAATCGCTTCTCCTTCCTCGTTACTTTCGTGGACAACCACTGGTTACCATGATGGCGCTCAATTCTTTGTCACCACTTTCAGTTAATTCTCTTCTCGTGTCTTCAAGCTCCACTTCAATGACTTCGGATTCTCATTCAAAGCCCTTTGGCGTTACCTGCCAATTGAATTCAAACAGAGATCACCGTGAAGAAAGAAGAAAGAGTGTTGGTTGTAGCACAGAGGCTGCCAATGCGGAATCCAAAAAATGGGGGAAAGTGGTTTCGGCCACGTTGGCGGCCGCCGTTATTGCCTTCAGCTCTGACATGTCTGCCCTTGCTGATCTCAACAAATTTGAGGCTGAAATGAGGGGTGAATTTGGGATAGGATCGGCTGCACAATTTGGCTCTGCAGATCTCAGGTCTCATTTGCGGATTCATAAATAACACTTTCGGACTAAGTTTTAGGAAATAAGAAAACTGAATTGTGTTCGCTAATTGTTTTGCAGGAAAGCAGTGCATGTGAATGAAAATTTCAGGTAATGTTGTTTTATTTCAATTGGCATGCGTTATTAAAAAATTAGAAATGAACATGATGCGAGCTATATTAGCTTTTTATCAAATTTGTAATCACAAAAGGAAAAGGGAAAAGGTGGAAAATAGAACTATAGAAATAGAATGGAGAGTCAATAGGAAATGTTTTTTTTTTTTTCTCACTTATATTTGGTGTGGTAGACGTTCATCTTTGCTTGTTTTTCTTTTCTGTTGTTTCAATTTTACGTATAACATATAGAAAGTTTGAGTTAGCGCAACCCTGTAGTTTTT
>Ga0209700_107222_pt1 | contig 16028 bp, 9 predicted proteins | sample SiratroredBW_FD_187528 | JGI IMG/M metagenome (GOLD analysis project Ga0209700, IMG submission 187528) | Root nodule microbial communities of legume samples collected from California, USA - Siratro red BW (SPAdes) (version 2) | ecosystem: Host-associated > Plants > Roots > Nodule | place: USA...
CTTGCTGAAAAAAAAAAAAAAAAAAACATCAACCCTCAGACCTCCAACACAGAATAGAAACAAAAAAAGCCAGTTAACTTTATGATGATCAGGCACCAATAGTAGCTTACAAAATCCGATACCCAAGTTTCGTATGCACCAAAAATAGCGAGTAATACCAAAAGCCGTCAAACAACTTGGACTACATACCAGCAAATTCTCCGTGTTGCACGTTCGAAAGCACTCCGTAAACTGTTCCTCAGTCAACCACGAGCAGTCCCTTAACCGAATCTCCGTGGGAGTTCCACGCACAAGAAGCTCCAGAAAATGACCGTTCATTCTCCTCGAGTCACAGAGCAACTGGCTTAGCCGGTGCCTCAACGCATCAGGCACACTCTCGAGCGATGCAATCGCATCAACATTGTTCACAAGAATCCTAAAGCACATATCTAGCAACGAAGGGACCGATAAAGCGCCCACATCCCCCTTCTGCGCCTTGGGAACCCACTTAATAGACTCACACAAGTTCGTCTGAGAACTCGTTTGAGCGTTCTGAAGATTCATCCCTCGGTCTCTGATGATTTTCATAGCCGTGGAGAAAGGACCGGGCCAGTCCTCGATTTCCTCACGCGCGGCTTCGGGAACCGGCGGCGGCCGGTCATCATCTTCCTCTTCTGGTGCGAAGAAAGCAAACCTTGACGCGTTTTCCCGCGCAATCTCGTGGAAGCGCTCCATATGATCATTCCTCCTCAAACCGGAACGGCGCTCTCTTGCATTGGAGTTTCTAGAACGTTCTCGAACTCGCGCAGGTGCATTATTCACACCAGAGCACTCCGTTCTGGATTCCGGTGTTGTCACGTCGCCACCAACCGCCACTGCCCCGTCGTCGTCATCATCAGTATCACTATCATCATCATCATTTGCGTTATTAACTTGTTCTTCGGAATCGAAATTAATTGTTCTCTTGGGAGCCTTCTTTCCGGACCTTAAGCAGAGAAACTCCTCGCGTTCGGAATCGGTTAAGTCACTCTTGCGCTTCCGGTTCCCGGTGGAAACCCTAACACCGGGATCATCTGCTGTAATATTGACATCAAACGCTGAGTTTTCCGTAGTAGATTTTCGTGTTGTGACATTGACATCAACCGCCACTGCAACGTCATCAACTTCATCATTTGCGTCATTACCTTGTTCCTCTGCGTCGTTTTTCATCTCTCTCTTCAGAACCCTCTTTCCCGATCTTAAGTTGAGGAAGGCCTGGCGTTCGGAGGCGGCGGAAACCCTAGCGGCGGCGGTGGAGTCGTCGGCGACGGAGGCGAGGCGGAGGCTGCGGCGGCGAGGAGGGGGAGAGGCGGAAAGTGAGGAAGGTTCGCGGGTTTGAGCGGGCGTGAGTGGGTGGATGGCGTCGGATTTAGAGGGGTTTCGAGTGGTTTTGGTTTGAACCATTTTGAAGAGAAATAGGAAGCACTAAATACGATAATAGGGTTTTGAAGTGGAAATGAAGTGACTGAAAATCTGTGTGAGTGAGATCCAGAGAAAGTGGTTGGAACAGAGTGAGGAGGGAAAAGGAAGAGATTTGGAGGGAAAATGGTGCTCGCTGTCTGTGAGGGAGGCTATTTATTCTGCAACCAGAAGTTGGTGGGCCCCGCTGTAACAGCAGAGAAACTTCTCTCGCACACCACTTCACCTGATTTCACGTTACATTTTTTTCCCGCCAACCCACCAGTCTTTCTATTTTCTTTTACTTCTTTAATTACCAAAATTATAATTATTTTTTCACATTTTTTTTGAATTACGATATTCCTTAAATTTCACTGAAAATTTTATGGAATATGAAAGTCTTTCAACTCATATTTTTCTATATTTACAAAAAAAAAGCCTTATTTTGTTTCTATTGGAAAGAAGTATTCTCTTCTTATTTTAACCAACTTCATTAATGATTTGACACTAATGGATGTGACTGATTTAACTGTCAAAGAGTACTCATTTCTTTTTTATATTTTTACTAAGTTTTTAATTTTAAGTGATTGCAATAAATAAGGTTTTACTGAAAATAATATATTTATTATGTGAGAAATAAAAATGTTATACCCACTTTTCAATAGAAGTGCTTTAAATTTAATGATCTAAAGTCTAGTTTTAGAATTATTGTTCCCAATATTGTTATTTTAGGACATAAAGTTACAGTTTTCTTACTACGGTTACGTGCACAAATCAATTTTGGCTACTGCCTTAATTTAACTTTGGGAGTTGCGGAAGGGTTTTAGCTCTAAAACTCTTTGTAGGTTGATGGATCCGATTAAAAGTCTTTGGAGATAATTAATTAATGAAAATAAATAATAAAAGTGATTTAAAAAGCTAAAAGTAATTTAAAAAGTTACAATTCTTACACCGCGATGTTTAAAAAATACAAATATAGAGTTAAAATTATAATTTAAATTACAATGTAGTTTGTAATTGAACAATTTACCATGTAAAATAATAATTATTTCAATTTATCCAGTTAGATAATAATTAACTAGTAAAAAATATATATATATGTTTTGACGAACGAACCTATTATATTTTTTTTTCTTACAAGTAGGAGCCTAACACTATTGATCTTATTAAAAGAAAAACAAGTTAAAATATAATGGATCGATCTAAATTCTCACCCGATGTCTAAATTTTTTGTAAAATATTAGAAAATAAATACTTTTTTTTCTTAACGCTTCTCGATGGTCTTATAGTGTCTGCAAAAATTTGAAACAAATATTAAAGAAAATAGTTAATACACTTGCTTTAATGGTGATTTTTATATGCAAATCAACACAAGAATCAAAATACACAAAAGATTCACTCTGAATAAGCCATCTATAAACCAATCAATATAAGAGAATAAGATGTTATTTTAAATTTATGTATTTTATAAATTATTCATTTCATTTATTATTTTTATTATTCAATATTTGACTCTCACTTTATATTTAACTTCTATATAAATTAATATAATACATTTTAATCTTTCTTTACAGGATTCATGATAACCTCTAAACAATCATACAGTTTTAGTTTTTGTGAGATAAAAAGATATTTTTTTACAAACAGTAATTTTAAAAGTATGTTGGATATACAAGAAGACAGGATTAGATTGTGTATTTTTGAAATCTTTACAAAATTATTTTCAACGAAATGATGAAAAACGTAAGTTTTAATATGACGAAAAAATGTTAAAAGTATTTTAAAAAATTTAGTTTTTTTTTTTTTAAAAAAACTCTTATTTAGCAATTGAATATTTATAGTAGTTTGTTTGTATTCGTGGATTACATCTTATTCTTGTTTAATTTGATTAAGTCTTACTAAATATATTAAAGTTGTAAATTTTATAAAATATTATTTAAATTTTAAAAAATTAAAGTTTTGTTTGAACACTCAACTATTTTTACTATTCTTACTAATAATTTAAAATATGTTTTTGGAACGTAGTTCTGTTTTACTAAACATTGAATATTATTTAAAAAAATAAGTTATTTCTATTTATAAAAATAAGTTATTTCTATAAATAGAAATAAGTTATTTCTATTTATAGAAATAAGTTATTTCTAAATATAACTCAATGATTATTCGAGACTCAATCACTAACAAGTAAATGATTTTACAAAAAAAAAAAATGATTTAAAAAATTACAAGATTTTGCTTAATAAACAATTAATAATGTCTTTTGATAAATATAAAATTAAAAACACTCTTATAAATTGTTAGATATGAATACTAACAACGTTATTGTAAAAAATATAACATATAAAGCCTTGGACAATAAAATTAACAACATTTCAATAATTCTTGATAGTTTGTTGTTGTTCTTCAACCTAGAAGAGTACTTCATATAAAGATATAAGAAAAAAAATCATTATAAACCCTATTATATTGATTGAGAAGTTTCACTTTAGATCTTTATCTTCAAACTATACATACAATATTAAATATGTTCACCTTAAATGTTTATTTTTTTTTTCAAGTGATATCTTATTAAGTGACTTTAACTTATTAAAAAATTTCTATTCAAATTATAATAAAACATATCACTGTATGCAATAGATAGTCATCTCAGAGATTGTATAAGGTGTGTCTTGATATAAAAGAGTCCTTTGATGATGTAAAAGCTTTACAAAATCTTATTGAGAAATATGAAAATAAAAACATTTCCTGCAATATACAATCAACTTATAAAGAATCTCGTGATGCAAAATATTAGTTTAACTGAACAATGACGGTATTAGGATATTAGAAATTAAACTTTTTACAGATTAGAAAAAGACATTATAGTAAAAGCATGAAGACTTGACTTAGCGCCGCGTATTCAGATTCAGACACGCTAAAAGAAGAAAATAAGAGAGAGAGGAAGAACACTTTGGAATAAAATACCTACTCTTCAATCACTCACTGAAACTTTATCAGTAGCAGAACAAAAGCACGTTCTGTGTGAATAGTAATAACATGCCATGGCGCAAAATAGCAGCAACGGCACCGCCGCCGTGGATGGCGTTCCACACCGACTCAACAGCCCGCGTTACTCCGGCTCCATGACTCGCCGAGCCCACTCGTTCAAACGCAAGAACAACAATAACAATGAAATTGAGCTTCAAATCAACTCACCCAGATCCCCCCTAGTTCCTGCCGAAGGGTCTCCTTTGAAAAGGAATAATCTTCACAATCATCACAATCACCATGTGAGCCACAAGGAGAAAAGGAACAAGTTTGGGCATTGGGTGTTCTTTCTCTTCTGTGGGCTGTGCTTGTTTCTGGGCCTTCTCAAGATTTGTGCCACTGCCTGGTGGTTCCGATCTTCAGTACACAGTACAAGTGAATCCGTTCAGGTTTCAGTTATGACACGCCTTAATCTTACTATGATGTGATGAAGTTGATGATGTTTGCCGTTAAAACATGTGTGGAGAGGAAAACTTGTCATTGAAAATCTATCGTTTCATTTTTCGTATGATGTTATTTGTTGATGATAGATTTTTGCACCAAATTGTAGAAACCGAGGACAAAACTTATTAAGGGCAGATCTTTTAAGTGCTTCTGGTTTTGTTTTGTTTTTCCATCAGAATTAGAATTTCACGTTCACGACAGCATATATTAATGTTTAACTTATACATTCCTTATATAGATTATCGAAAGGAAACTTCAATGATGGCTTTCTTAAGTGCTTCTAGTGTTTTCTTAATGCATTTCTTAAGTGCTTCAATGTTTGATGATATAATACTTAAATAATTAGTTCTTAAGTGCTTCTAGAATTGTTCGTGAATGGGAATTAGAGTTTCATCTTGATGATAACCTTTGTCAAAAGCCTTTATTGATTGAAATTTCAATTTTGATTGGAAAACATTTTTAAAATATCAAAATCAGTGTCTTTTGAAGGCACAGTAGAGGAACAACACCAAAAATACAGAAGAGAATTTGGACTCCATAAAAACACTTAAGGAACAAAATTGAGCTATCTCCTAGTTTTAAGAATTAGGTAGGTTGACTGAGAATACAATAGGTCACACTAAGTAAATTATTTCACCCTTTTATCAGGAACTATCTGACTCCATTAATAATCGAAATCTAATGGATCAAAGCTCCCATGGTTATGCATATAGGGAGGGAGCAAGTGAGGCTGAAAGAACTCTAAAGATGGTAACTACTGGAATGATGGACAGCAAGGCCGGCATGGCTGAAGTAAGCCTCTAATCTATATTTCATCATGTTTTCAGGTGTGTTATATTAAGCTAATTAGTTTAGGTTGTGAAATAAAATTACAAGGTATATGGAATGAACGGCACATGGTGATTTATTTGTGTATAAATTCACAGATGTATTTTTCCTTTCCTTTTCATTTATCAACATTTTCTTTTTGTTCAGGAATCAGGAACCTGGTCTAATCCCAACTATAAGAATTTCACCCAATGTATAGACCTGCCAAGGAATCATAAAAGTGTGTTATTTTATTATCAAGTATTTTCTGCTATTCATTTTTCTAGATTTCTCTCTGCTAACTTTTGAATTCTATTTTCCAGAGCTAGACGCAAAGACCAACGGCTACATTCTTGTAAATGCTAATGGTGGACTGAATCAAATGAGATTTGGGGTATGGATGTGTTGGTTTCTGATGAAATATATGAAAAAGTTAGGTAGGCGGCAAGCATAATCTAACATGCTAATATATTTTGAATGCAGATATGTGATATGGTTGCTGTAGCTAAGATTATGAAGGCAACACTTGTTCTTCCTTCTCTTGATCACACTTCGTACTGGGGTGATGCAAGGTTGGTTTATTTTTACTTCCTCTGGTACTGTGGTATTGGAAAATTGGATTGATTGGTGTATGCACAATACCCTTGTTTCTAGCAAAACCAAAACACATTTAGTTTTCAGTCTACGACGATTACTGATAAAATATTTGTGCAGTGTTAGACTATTTCAAGTCTGAGGCATTGCACAAATGAGAAAAAGAAATGATCAAATTGCTGTAAGAAATGAACTAGGGATAAATTTAACCAGTTGGAACGTATGCAAACACTTTTGAGAAGTGTGTCATCAATTGCAATCTAAAGCCAACATATTTTTACAGGCAATGTTCATAACTTCTGCCTTAAACGGCGAAAGTGGACATGGGAGAAATCTAGTTGGTCCTTTGAATCTCTCCGTATTCTCGTCCCCATATATATATATATATATATATATATATATATATATATATATATATATATATATATTTTATTTTATTTTTTCCATAAGCTATCAATGATTGAATTTGATAATTGTCTCAGATGATGTTTAAAGTTGCAAATAAGATCCAATATTCAATACTTCATAAATAATTTGTTTTGATATGTTTGCAGTGGCTTCAAGGATTTGTTTGACTGGAAACATTTTATTGAGACACTGAAGGATGATATCCAAGTTGTTGAGACATTACCACCTGCTTATGCTGAAATTGAACCTTTCTCCAAAACTCCAATATCTTGGTCTAAGGTCAACATAAAAGTCTATTACTTCAATTTATGTTTGATTAATTGATTTATTGTATTCTTGTGGAAGGCGAGCAACCCCTATGATGTATTTAGGTAGCCAGTTGAAGATTATATCAAATGGGAGTATGAAATGAGAGACATTTTTGTTACCATATTGATTGAGTTTCTTTGTTCATATAATTACAATTTTTTTGTCTCCTTTCCATAATGTTTTAATGACAGTATATAAATTTACATGCTTGTTCACAGGCCAGTTATTACAAGACTGAGGTTCTTCCCCTCCTAAAGCAGCACAAAGTGATCTATTTCACCCATTCTGATTCCAGGCTTGCTAATAATGGAATTCCAAGCTCAATACAAAAACTAAGATGTCGTGCAAATTATAGAGCACTGAAATATTCCGCTCCAATTGAAGAATTTGGAAACAAATTAATATCCAGAATGCGGCAAGATGAAAGTCCTTATCTTGCGCTTCATTTGAGGCAAGTTACAACTCTAATATTTTAGTACAATGTGAAGAGTGGATCCTCTTGTCTTCTCACCCTGCTCTATGTCCTTTTTCAACAGGTATGAGAAAGATATGCTTGCATTTACAGGCTGCAGTCACAATTTGACTGCAGAGGAAGATGAAGAACTACGACAAATGCGATATGAAGTCGGTCACTGGAAGGAGAAGGAGATTAATGGGACTGAGAGGAGATTGGCAGGGGGTTGTCCATTAACTCCTAGGGAAACTTCCCTATTGCTTAGAGCACTAGGTTTTCCATCACAGACCAGGATTTATTTGGTGGCTGGTGAATCATATGGTAGAGGAAGTATGAAATATCTTGAGGATGATTTCCCCAACATTTTCTCTCATTCCTCTCTGTCTTCCAAAGAAGAGTTGAATCCTTACAAGAATCACCAGAACATGTTAGCTGGTATAGACTATACTGTTGCACTTCAGAGTGATATATTTCTGTATACATATGATGGAAATATGGCAAAGGCAGTACAAGGTCATAGGCGCTTTGAAAACTTCAAGAAGACCGTCAATCCAGACAGGTAACATATTTTTCACCCATTCTTAGTTGTAGATTGACTGTTTGATCATATATTCATATTTACATTACTGCTGCAATGTGAAACTATTGCTGATATAGAGGGTTGGTGCAGGGTAAATTTTGTTAAACTTGTTGATAAGTTGGATGAAGGGAAAATTTCTTGGAAAAAGTTCAGCTCCAAGGTAAAATTACTTCACAAAGACCGAATGGGTGCTCCATATCTTAGGGAGCGTGGAGAATTTCCTAAGCTAGAGGAAAGTTTTTATGCAAATCCTATGCCAGGATGCATATGTGAAACAAGATTAGAGACCTCACAGTAGGTTATTTTCAATACTTGTGTCTTGCCAAGGTGAAAATGTGATTGGTCAAAAGCTTGGTTATATGACAAGTGCTATGTATTAAGGAAGGCTGCATGTTGTTTTCAATGCTTAGTGCTTGAGAAGGTGTAAATGCTAACATGGGGCCAAGAAAAAGGGGTAAAACTGAGCTACTCAGCTGCTGCATTTCAAATTGAAGGATCAAGCTCTGGCAGGTCAAGTATAGTATATATCTACCATTCATAACACGATAAACCATGAGGGGAAAACCTCATCTTTAGTCATACTTAATGAAAAGGTTTTTGCTTTTTTCTTTATATTTTTAATTATTCAATGTCTTTTCATGCAAAGAAAAGATGGCTAGACTGAATAATCTGTATTGTTATAGTTCATTATTCAATAGTACAAAATACTCTGGTTTTGTGCATTAGCAATTCTTTTAAGCAGGTGTTCTTAGATGAGACTTTAATGTTGCTAATTTTTGTTACCCTTTGACAGATATTTTCCGCTAATGGTTAGAGTCTTGATACAATTTGGCTGAATTAAAAGTCATGGAAAAACATCATTTGCCCTTGTGATGTCCCCACTACAATCATAAAAGATAATGGTTAACAATTTACTCAATTTTCTAGTTTACGTAATCATGTGAGAAAGAGTTTATTTTGCATAAAAACATTAAAATGCCTATAAATAATATAATTTAATATTATATGATGTTATAAATAACCTTTTTTATATTTTTTTATTGTAATATTATTATTAGTTTATCATATTATATATTTTCATATTTTTCTAATATTATTATCCTTTTATCATAAGTTTTTTTTTACTCTAGTTGATTATATCATAATTATGACTTAACCCTGTACTTTTGAGCTTGCGCTGTTGGTCCTATATTTGAAACTGGAAAGAGGAAGGAAATGGGAGTTGTGAGATGTGGCAAAGTGCGGAGGAGAATTAGATACACAAAAAGAGCAACTTCAATGACATTTCTTTGACATAAATTTTAACAATCAATGTTTGCAAGCAAGTTTGTACCTAATTAACAAAATACAAGACAAGGCAATCATTCAAGAAGAAGCCTATAAGTAGAGAGTTGCAAGAAGATACAATTCCAAGTTAAAACAGGAAAATTTTCAGCAAGATGACCTACTACGGTGAATGAAGAGTGATGCACTGAAAAATAAGAATGATGGAAAGCTCTCCTCAATTGGGAGAGGTTTTTTTTTTTTTTTTTTTTTTCCGGGATAACGGACAAATAAAAAAAATAAAGCATATAGGCTAGAACACCTCTTTGGATAACCAACACTAAAGATAGAATGTCACAATCTTAAATTTTACCTTAACTAAATTTTGTGATTCGTTTGCACTATTTTCTACTATCAATCTTTTTTAAGGATGGTTTTGATTAATGTTTTAACGAGACACTTCAATAAAATTTAAATTGATTAACATGTTGTCCTTTATATGCACCTCAATCTAGAAAACAATCTTTCCTAGAATACTTCCTCATCAAAACATCTACGTCTTGATCAAAGAAAGTTTCATTCTATAGGATCCCTCTCAAGTACTAAATTCAAAATAACATACTTATCAAGAAACATAATTTAAAAAAAAATGACAAGTTAAGGTATAATACACTTGAGGAAAAAAATAATAAAATGATATGATTTCGTGTTGATAAACACCTCTCATAAGAAAAAAGTTTTAATTTTAATTATAACAAAATGACACTAACAAACATATTTCAATATAAGGTAATACATACAAAAGACATTAATGATCAAATTGCAAAAACACTTTAGTTACTGACCACAAAATTACATTAAGCTTATCTTGAACCGTAATCATGATTGACATCAATATTAGTAGGGATAGAAGGATATGCAGATCTCACATAATTTACAAGAAACTCCTTGTCCTCCCCTAGGGTGTGCTCGACACACACCAAGTTCTCCATTTACACATCTTTTCTATATCAATTTTCTAAATTGTTGGACTTCCTTCTTGAACCCTTCTTCATGCTAACTAAGAAGGAACCTCTTAAATATTGATGGACTTCCTTCTTGAATCATTCTTCATGCTAACTAAGAAGGAACCTCTTGAACTTTTCCAAACCCTTTTTGGTTTTATCCCTCACAAATTTCTCATCATGGTGGGTCAATGTCATTCTTGATCAAATTCTACTTAAATCTTCAAGTTTTGCTTCCAACTTTTTCTCCTTCTCTTCAAGGTCCTTCACTTTATAGTTTGATGAAATTATTAATATCCAAGACCTCCTTCAACTAATTACTTGATTCAAGTAACTACTCTTCAACTCGTCGACCTTGAACGAGGTACCATCTTTGCCAACTTTGGACCCATTAGGCATGGGCTTGAAGCTTCATGCAAGAAGTAAGTAAATCATTTGGTGACGAGGTTGTTATTGCCTCATTCTTGGTGGAAGTAAGAGATATGTTGACTCGTTTGGCTACATCCAAAGTAAGATATGTTTGTTATCAAACAAAAGTACTTATAGAAAAACTCATTTGCAAACTATCGTCCATGACAAATAAACTTTGTCAATTGCATAACATCGTTCGACGATATGATGTCAGTTTCAATTGTCCTTACCAACATAGCAACATTATTAAAAAAGACCAAATTGAGAAGTATTTCCTTACATGAGGATCCACCATTCATACCTCGTTTGTAACAATAAATTAGTCTTTGTTTGCTCCAAATCTAATCTCGTAGCTAAAACATGGGCATCCTCATACCTTGAATTATCTCTTCCCAACGATAAAAAATCGACATACAAACCAAACTCAAAATCTCGGACTGATACGTTTTTTTCCATGGTTGATAATCATCCACCCGAAAACCCCGAAAAACTCAAACATGAAGACACTATTAACCTAATAAGAATGCAAAATCTCTATACCTAATCAATTCTTGAATTCTTGAAGAATCACAAGTAGTCTTCTTAAGACTGACTCACTACATATTTATGAAAAGAGGAACAAACTCAATCATCTCAACAATTCTAATAGTTAGATCAACTCGATCTAAGAGTAATAAGAATAAAACCATTTTCATTGTTCGTTTATTACTTTTATTTTTTATTGAGAAAGGGTAACTATTTAAATATTTTTTTCACAAATATACTTGAAATTCAATTTATACAATTTTTTATATTATAAAAAATTAAAATACATTAAAAGTATAAATTTATAATCATTATAAATATTCAATCGCCTAATACTAAGATTTGAAATAATAATTAATTATTTTTATTTGTCATTTTACAACTTTCAACTAATTAATCAACTAGTTTTATAAAAACAAATCAGTTCTTAACTACCTTTTTGGAGTAATTCTACCAAACATAGCCTTAAATTTAAAGTTTTACATCGATAATTTTAATAATAAAAATTGAATTATTACTAAAATGAAACTAAAACAACACAAACAATACTTATGATGGTACTACATCTATGCTTTTTCCTCAGAAATAATATTTCCCTGGTGTTATTAATATGATAGATGGGAGGAAGAAAATAAGGGACTTCAAAACATCTGATATAGACTAATATAAGGGGTTGAGAAAAACTTTTCATTTACCAAGTATTTTTACAATGGCACAAAATTTTTAGCCAACATTCCAGTGTTTTAACCTCCCAAAAAATATGGAAGAAAACATCAATAACACTATAACTGAATAATAGATTCAACAAGGTCCTCAAGAGGTGCCAACTCTGCTTTGTCGATCAAACGGAATTCCTGCAACACAAAATACCATATCAGCCAGAAAATTCAACAGGAAAATATGAAAAGGTCATAGCAGACAAGTTGAGATTTCAACATGCAACAACATCTAAGTCACATGGCAACAACCTTACCACTGCAACAAGGCTCATAGGATATGACACAGTAAATTTTGTGAATTGTAAATTTCTCTACCCGCACAAAGAAAGCCAAAACAGGAAGAAGTAAATGCACCAATGAATTTTTCTCTAACTTTATAAACCACTTACCCAAGTAAACAAAACAAAATGCTTGAAGCAAGTATTAAGGTGAGCTTCTTCTTTCAAACTCACTATCTTCTGAAAATGTGAATGGTAAATGTGAGCATATACACGGAATAATCGTTTGAAAATTGTCTTGACAACATCTCTGAAATTGGATGGAAAGGGAGCCCCTGCAGAAATTAATAAAAGTGTGTTATGATGCATATAATTAGTGAATAACAGTCCACAAAATTCAGCTAACTGGACCACTAGCTTTATGAATATGTCCAACATACCCAATCTTTGAGGGAATATTGTTTCATCATCTAGTTGAGATTCAATCCAGTCCATCAAATACTCAACATATTTTGGAGCAGACACCTCTATTGGTTTCTTTATAGTAATACCATCAGCCCATCGATACTCATACCTGTTAGAGTTAATCAGTAATATATATTAAGTACTTGTCTCATACATAAGTATAATGTTTTCTACAATGATTTAGATTCTCCATTTAAGGATATGAAGCTATGAATAATTGACTAACTAGACAAAGAAAAAGTTAAGGAAAAATGGCATAAAAAATGTGAAAAAGGGTGTTGCAATATGCTCTCTTATTCACAGTGTTTTATGTACAATAAATTTTCCACTTTCTTGGTTGAAATCTGTTTCCTTTTGTCCATCCCCATGCATGCAGCTCTATAAATCATCCTAGTTTAGCTACAAAATGCACATTCAAGACAAGAATCTCCACATAACCCCAAAGCACTCTGCCTCAAATACTCAAAAGGTACAGAGTTGTACGCCATATTTACTAAAACCATATATTAAGATAACCTATATTAGAAGTTACAATTTCCTAAAAGTCAATTGCTGTAAATACAGTGCAGACAAGCCAAAAAGTGTAAAGATACACATAGTAGCCTATGTAATCTAGCTGCAAGAATGCTATGTAAGTAAATTAAGAAGAGTTGCTTGAAGGATAAAACAATACTTTGGTCCAGCAGACATTGTAGGGCAGTTATTCGCTGTGCAGAATTCAGTAAGTGTACCAAACAGGATATTCACTTGATTAAAGAAGTCAACAGCTGCACATGAAGACAAAATATAAATAATAATGTGCAAAATAAAGCAATTGTCAATTTGTCAATAATATTGAAAAGGTTAAGAAAATAAGTATCAAGAACATGGAAGAGAGACATGGCAGAACACAATATATAGTTGGAAACTGGAGCACTATCTGCCAAGAGCTAAATAGTAAACATTCTTACTGTTTACAGCTAGCCACTCATTAATATCTTCTCCAGGAGGCAGTTTAACAGCTTCCCTCAAGTTTCCACTACCCAACGTGGCATCGATGTGTTTTTGAAGTTGAGCACCCTGCATTTTATAACCAAAATGCATAGAAGGCTCAATTGGTTGGACATAAACCATAAAGAAAAAAATGCAAGACAATCCATTAACCATTCCAAAAGTAAAAATACCAACCTTACTACCCGATGGGGCACTCTTTTTTGGACGAAATGTTTTTTGGTTTCTGCATGTATCAAAGTTTGATTGCATGAGTAGTCATCCACAGAAACAAAACAAAAGTACACCACAACATTTTACTTGAAAACTTAAGAGGGATTAATCAAAAGAGACAATCATTTTACTTGAAGAAAAAGTTGCAAGGAAAAAATTGCAGATTGGAGCAATTTTGGTCATGTAATGGTTTCTACCAATGATCTATGCCCAATAAATGCTCATGGAATCAAATCTCGTCAACGGGTTTTTAAACAAAACTCAAAAAGAATCATTGTAGCACCAAATCAAGTATATGACCAGCTGAGAATCACATGCATACTTGACATCATAGTATTCTTCAAAGCCCCTAAATTTAATTTCTGCCATGAGAAAACCTAGTACTATCACTCAGTTTAAAAACATTAACATATCAGGAATTTCACCCCTTGTTTGGTTCAAAAGATGTAAAGATCAAAATTTCCTTCCTTCCAACTTTTGCCTCTCCCCAATGTTGAAAGATTACATTTTTATATCCTTCCCCACCCTCTGATCCAAACATCCCTTATTGCGTTAAATAGATCCCTATTTAAATTCTCTGTCCTGAATCACTTGATCAATTCCTACTATGAGCTTCAGAATGTGACAAATCAGCATTGCTATAATATAATAAAAGTCATTTTACCAAATTAAGGCATAGAAATTTCATAGCCATGTCGTCAACACAATCAGTAACCATTACGTCTTTTATAGTTCTATCTATCAGATGATCAACCATCCCATTTAACAGAACACAAAAGACAATTTATGAACAAACATATTAAGAGAACTCTAAGATCAAACAAAGGGAATAAAAACACATCTTAAAACAAATCAAGGGCAGCCTCAAAATCAAAATCCAAGCTCATCCTCCAAAGAGTAAAACGAAAACACATAAAAAGACAATATTTTTATAAAAAAAAATCCCAGAATCCCAATGAAAATATCAAGCAGAAAAAAAAGGAGAGGAATTGAAATGAAGAACCTGTTTCCAAGACCGAAGAGACTCATGGTGACTCAATCCCAAGCGTCTCTTCTCTTTTTCTTGAGGATCCAAACACCAAAGGATCGTCCTATCACAATTACAAACACCAAAATTTGAAGAATTAGCAAAACAAGTTTATATATATATATATATATACACAGAAACAGAGACAAAGAGTGCTCACCCTCCTTATTGCCAGCCTGTCATTTCCTCCATTTCTCTCTCTCTGTCTCTCTCTTCCCCCGAAATAGAGAGAGAAACCCAAAAACTCCATTTGCCAACCTGCATTATGCTTACCTGGCTGGCTCTGCCTCATGATCCTCTTTTTTTTCTCCTAATTTTCTACCTTTTTCTTGTCCCTTTTTATTTTTAGCATATATTCTTATCCCCATTTTGTTATTTTTCCTTTTTAGCCTCTTACAATTTCAAGACTTTGATGAATGAATGATAGGCTTGAAAGGATATTATTATAACAGTTGCACATGAATTTAGGCATCAAAATTAATGGTTGATGAAAGCATTCAAATGAGATATCCTTTTTTATTCCTCAAGAAAATTCCATGGTGCTGGTGGTGACCTTCTTTTTTGGTCCAGTGGTGGGTTTCAAATGTTCTCTTCAAAATATATTAACTCAAAACTGTTCAAGGTGTCATAATTTTTGGTACAATGTTAAAATATATGTTTTTTTGTTTTACTATATAAGTGGAAAGTTAGAAAAAAAAAACTATATAAGAAAAAGGAAAAGTTAAGAAACAATTATGTCTTACCTGAAGTTAGATTACAGTTAGATTATAGTAATATACTTACTCTGGAATTAGATTGGTTCAACACCAGATACCAGAAGAAAAAAAAAAAAGGATTAATTTGGAAGTGGCTTTGACAAGTTTCTTAACTCATAAGTTTCTCAATTTAAGTTGTTTATTTTTTTTTTGCCAAAATATAATTGTCAAAATCATGTTGAAGGTTCTCTCTCATCCAATCATTTACAGCTTGATGCCAACTTTATATGTAGTACTATATATTTAATTTATAAGTATCAATTGAGATGAGATCATTCATGATACCAATGTTTATTTTACACATAATAATTGCTGTGATCACTTTCTGAAAAATCCTGGCCTTTCATTTTTTTATTTGATTTTCATTATAGATCTGATTTAATATTCAATGTTTTTAAT
>Ga0209700_107223_pt1 | contig 16027 bp, 3 predicted proteins | sample SiratroredBW_FD_187528 | JGI IMG/M metagenome (GOLD analysis project Ga0209700, IMG submission 187528) | Root nodule microbial communities of legume samples collected from California, USA - Siratro red BW (SPAdes) (version 2) | ecosystem: Host-associated > Plants > Roots > Nodule | place: USA...
ATGAAAGAAATGTTTGATGACTTCAAAAATTTAATATTATAATTTTTTTATCGTTCAAAAATAAAAATTATAAAATATTTTAAAATATTCTCAAATGTAAATATTGATACAAAATACTTCCAATTCCTTTAGGTATAATTTGAAAATATATTCTGAAAACCTGGCCAAGATAATAAAAGTTTATAATAAATAAGAAAATAAACAAAAAGAGCCCTACTCTTTTTATGACAAGATATGCGCCATTAGAAATAACAAATGTATTTTTCATAGAAACTTATTTTTTTCTTCAACATTTGTGTATTAATTTTACTAATTTCTTATGGTAACAGTCACAATATATAATGACTTCTATTTCATGAATTTTATATTACCAATAAAAATAAAAATATTAAAAACATTATAAAGATTGACAAAAATATTTCCCTATGCTTCTTTGTATAGTATAATTTGAAAATATAATTTAAAAATTTGGTAAAGATTGTAAAAATCTATAACGATAATAAAAAGACTATAAATATAATAAACGAATATATTTTATACATCACTTTTTATTTTCAATAAAAGGCGAAATTTTTCAATAAAAATACAAAATAAATAAACAGAAGGAGCCATACTTTATACAACAAGATATGCATCGGGAATAACAAATATATTTACATTAAAACTTTTACATTTATTTTCTTCAACATTTGCCTGTTAATTTTACTAATTTCTCATTCTATCAGTCACAATTTATAATGACTTCTACTTCAGGAATTTTATATTGCCTTAAAAAAATAAACGCAATTTATTATTCTATTCGATTGATTTAAGAAGATGTTTCAAAAAGTCGCACAGATGTGGAGGGAAACTAAAGAAAATCCCAATCCGCACATACGCTACAAAACAAAATCTGGCCGTTGAAACCTATCTATCAACGTTTCATAATTGTCCAATTTCCAGTCCACGGATCGCAAAGATGAACCGTGGATCAATTCTTCATCCAACGACGGAGATCAAAACTCAAAACTTGAAGCTCCTTCAATAAATACCTATACCTCCCCGTGAAAAATCATTCCAATTCAAAAACAAAAACCCTAAACCCTAGATTTTCAAATTCGATCGAAATCGTTCTGTGAAGTCTGTTCTTCCAATTCAAAGTAGAAGAAAACCCTGAGAAAATGTCTGGTCGTGGCAAGGGCGGAAAGGGATTGGGCAAGGGAGGTGCGAAGAGGCACAGGAAAGTGCTTCGCGACAACATTCAGGGCATAACGAAACCGGCAATTCGGCGATTGGCGAGAAGAGGTGGTGTGAAGAGGATCAGTGGATTGATCTACGAGGAGACGAGGGGAGTGCTGAAGATATTCTTGGAGAACGTGATTCGTGACGCTGTGACCTATACCGAGCACGCCAGGAGGAAGACGGTTACGGCCATGGATGTGGTGTATGCGTTGAAGAGGCAGGGAAGGACCCTCTATGGTTTTGGAGGCTGATCCAATCCTTTGTGGATTCCATTTTCTTTTGAATTGTATTGTGACATAAGAAATACATGCTTTTTTGGGAATCCTTAACGTACTAGGTTGTTGGATTCTTCTCTATAGAATGAAAAATGAAGCACATCAATTGAGTGAAATGTAGTAATTTTTTAGGGTTTAATTTTTTTTTTTCACTGTGTTTTTTGGTACTATTTTGTGTAGATTATATTAAGATAATATATGTGATGATAACATTAAATGCTGATCTATTTTGTTTTAAAATATTATTAACTTAAGGTTTTAATAAATATTAGTTTTAAAATTCAACTAGTTTAATTTTATTAAATTAGTTGATTTAAAGAAATTAAATCTAGTTTTAGTATATTGAGTTATACCTTTTCGAAAGATGTATGAAGATTTCTTTGTTTGATGAATGCGTGAGTGACATTTTTGCCATTGACTCTCTCCAGGTGTGAAGTTTAGAATTCTTATTAATAATACGAGAAAGATTTGATTCGACAAAGTCTTTATTCAAGTGTGTTTTGAAAGGAAGATGTTTTGGGGTAGGTTATAGCTTCTATTCAATTTTTTATTTATTTATTTATTTTTTATAGATTTTTGGGTGTTAAGATCATGGAGAGCTTTGAAGGGGTGGGAACATAGTTGAACTAATGCACTATCACAAAATTCATTTTGATACATCAACCAAGTTAACTTTACGAGAAAGTTGTTAAGAGAGATGTTTTTCGTTGACTTGAACAGCTAGTAAAAATTGAATAAAGTAACTTATTTGTCTAAGGGGATGCACCGAAGAAATGGTAACAAACATAAATGTTATCATTTTGACTTTTGGTTCCTGTCAATTTTGGTGTTATGATCCTAGGGCTGATTTAAACACAATATGTATTGGATCTTCTTACGTGAACGGGAGGAGTGTTTCTTTTTACACATTGCACGATACTTTAGCTAAAATGGAGATCTCTAAATTGTAATCAATTTTAGATGGTCGTGTCCTAGTTATGAAATTCAAGTTTAACGGAATATCAATTGACTTCTTTTATATTAGTATTTCTTGCTTAAATACTTGTTATATTTGATGTCTCTCTTCAATGCAATGTTGACAACCTTATGGTGCGAAGTTTAGTTGTAGAGTTGCAGATCAAATTCTAAAATTCATTTTTAATGTTAAAGAACTTTTACACAACACTTGGTTGCTTGGAATTTTGGGTCAAAAGGCGAGGCATTTATTTCAATGTGTTAAGTTTGGTTGGTTGTGTTAACTTGACATTTAGCTTGAGTATACGAGTTGTATCTAAATGTAGTTTTAAGTATGTTTTTTAATTCTTTAAGGTGTATATATATAGTCGTCCTAGCTAACTGGTGTTAATGTTCAGTCCTTATTTTACTTTTTGGGGTTGCCTTAGCTCTTGCCACTAGCTTAGCCAAATTAATAAAACATTGGCTACTACCAACATTGTTAATGGCTTGGTCGGATTGATAAAATACTAACTATGATATGGCTCTATTGACTTTGTTGGATTAATAAAATGTTGACTATGATTAGTCTAGAGATTAAGGGGTTGTATATTGTCATAAATCAATTAATAACCCATGATCGAGTTTGAGTTATTGGATATTCAGAATGGACCAGCCATACGGTATGTACTATTAGTTAACCTGATATTATATTAAAAGAGAATGTAAGAGATTCAATAAAACTAACCACTAAAATAAAGGTATATTTGTTTGTGATATTTTAAATCAGCTGGGGAAGATTAAACAATATTATTTAAGATTCTGAAGATTGTTAGAAATCTAAGTGAGTCTAAGTCCTATATTGATTAGAAGTGAGAAAGTTGGATAACATATAAGGAAAAAGACTCACAAACCCATTATCTTAGGTTTTAGCTCAAGTCTCTTTGTTATAAAATTTTCTGCAGGAATATTTAATTAAATATCATGAAAGTGTGGTTCATGTAATTAATAGAACTAGCTCTAATAAAAGAAGAGTTAATGTGATAATCATTATTCTTTAAAATGTTAGTAGAATTAGTGGAGATTTTATTTTAAATTATATAATAAATTCTCTCCCATCTTCTTTTAAATAAATAAATAAATAAATAAAAATAAGGAAATTGATGTAACTTCTTTATCAAAGTTAAAAAGGAAGTTATCATCAATTTTAAATGTATGTTTAGAAAGAAAGGAAGGGGAAAAACAAAAGAATTCAAGAAAGATCATTAAGTCATTAACGAACACAAATCTTATTGTGTTTTCTTCTTTGTTTGTGTGATAATCATAAATTCAACAACATAAAGCTCTGATATCACATGTAAAAACCAAAATTGTCTACAACAAGACTCAAACATGCTATTTTCCACTCTAGAGTAGCATGTCTTATCCATCAGGGGACACGAACTTGTTTGAAATTGTGTTACAAATTAAACTTTTAAATTTCGCATTCATTGGCTTTTATGAAATAATTTGATTTTGTTTGGATTAATGTACAAGTGATTTGTTACTCACCAAAATGATCAAATCTGATTTTAATTACTCATTGAATAGATGCTAAATGATAGTTATTTATATATAGTATATATTAAAGTTCATTATTATAAGACATTTAAGAATCACCCAAAGGTTGATTAGTGGTTCTTATAATGATTGATTACGATAGGTGGAAATGTAAATGAACTACTAGTTTTATTCTATACAAAGATAGTAAATTTTTCTACTTAGTGCATATATCATTACTTCATGTTATTGTATGTTGATGTATCACTCAAAGAAGAATATTAATATACATTGAAAGTTTAGTTAGTAGTTATATAAATCTATTTTACATATTTTTATACCCAAAGCATTAATGTATGGTTTTGTATAAAATTTTGCAGTTTCCATTAATTTGTATGGTGTAGGAAATGATATTGTGAAGTTCAATGGGCTGAATTATCATGAGTGGTCTAAACAAATATGTTTCCATTTAGGATTTATGGACTTAGACCTCACATTAATAATGGATGAAAATCCCACAACCATTACTCATACTAGTTTAGAAGAGGATAAATTTCTTTATCATGCATAGGATAAGTATATTTGGTTGAGTGTGAGCTTGATGAAGATAACATTGAATGAAAATGTAAAGCCATCTATGCCTAAGACCGAAGATGCTAAGGATTTCATGAAGAAAATTAAGGAATATTCCCAATCAGACATTAATAACAAGTCTATTGTGTCAACACTCAATTTCGTCCGAATAATTTTGAAATTAAAAAAAATAATAATAAATTTAAATGTGTGACTACGATAAAAAATAAGAATCAAAGTAAGAAATGTACAAAAAATAATAAAATAAAAAATAAAATAAAATAATAACAAGAAAATAGTCGTTTCAAAACGGCTCCTCCCTACTCTCCCTATTTTCCCTCACATAAGCTCCCACGTTCATAGAAAATTCTCAACTCATAACTTGACTCAGTCACAAAAGTCACCAACTAAAATAACTACCCTACTCTCTCACGTGGACAATACACGGTTCCTTTTCCCATCTTCCTCTAAAGCCAAGTATCTACTAATTTTTCCGTTTCGCATTCTCTCACTCACACTCCCACGTCCACGATACACAAGATAGACACAGTAAAAACTAAAAAAGCTAAGGAGTTGCAGGTATGTTTCTTAACGTTGAATGTTGTTTCTATCATATGTATGTCATGATTTCAAATCAATAACAAGCAAAATGAGTAAAAGAAAAAACAAAGAAAGAGCTTGTGAGTTTAGCATAGTCTACTACCGCCATGCCTAGCCATGCACCTCCATTACACCATAACCCATGCACACCAGTTCTGAAACCTTGCCGTCGCCACGACCTCGCCTACCTTGCCAAGTCATGCCATGCATAGGCCTTCACTACGTCCCCCATGCACTACATTGATAATGGCATTCACATGTAACATTTTTTTGTTAAAACGATTTGTCAATAAAAATAATTATGACAATTTTAATTAACATTATTTACGTGAAAAAAAATGTTGCTTTATAAAAGTTGTTATATGGCAGATGCTGTAGCAGTTCACACAAAAGTGCCATTTTATATTTTGTAGCGCCCATATCTATGGCGGTATATGGAAACGCCACACACGTATAAAGTGACATTTATAATCGACGCTGTATACAAAAAAAATGCTACCACATACATGATTTTTTATAGTGTAACATCAAAGATGAATAAAACTGGCAGGCTCCAAAAATAGTTGGAAGAACAAGTAAACACAAATAGGAATTTAAACAAGAGAAGAACAAGTGAAAGAGTCAAATAATGGAGGAGACTTGAGAAGTTGGAAGTAAACTAGTACCATTTGAAGATGAAGAGGATTTCTTCATTTCATTACAAGCTCTATTTAAAATCACTACCTTGCTCTCAAGAGTTTAAGATAAGAGTTAAAAGTATAATATTACTTTTACATATGCTCAAATTTCGTATATCTCCAAAGTTCTCTTACAAGTAATAGAGATGTTTATTTATAATACAAGCTCTCCAAATTCCAATGTTAAAACCTACTAAAATGAGCCTAAATCTAGATACTTCTAAGATATGGACAAAATTTGAAAAGAACAAAAAAAGAAAAATTCAAATTTTTAAAGTTTGTAGATCTAAATTAGGGTCAAGGTCAATTTCATGTTTTTTTTTTTATTATTTTTATGTTGGTGTTACATTCTCCATGTTTTCTCTCATTAACCTTACCTTGTTTCCCTTTGTTTTCGGCCAAAAAGTAGAAGCCATGGAACATGCTTGGATTCACTTTCTTTGCTTAATTGTAGCACATACTTTCCTTGTCTCCCCTTTGCACCCCAAATCTCTATTTGCACTCTTTCTCTTGGTCACACCACCTAATCGCATCTGGGTTTGGAAAGGCCCCACTAAGTCCTATTCTAAACATTACTAATTCCATCTACAAGATATGGAGCTATTTTTTCTGGATTACAAAATTGTTATGCAGTACGACATGTGAAAAAGTGTATTGGGCAAGGAGGAAACGAAGATATGAAAGCAGTGATATGTAGGACTCAAGGAGGGATGTCTGATGCAATGATCATGTTGATGTAAGGACAATTTTCAATGTGTTACTAGTCCCATCAAATCCAGTAGTTGCGTGTAACATGTATAGTGACGGATTTTTAAGAAATATTTTGTATTAAAAAAATTATAAAATTTTTGAGGATGTTAAATATATAAAATATATTAAAACTAAACAATTACTTTTATTTATATATTAATTTATATATATGAAAAGAATTGGGAGACAAATACCCTCAACCCAAAAAGCTCCACCTCTGAGTATGCACAGGAGGGATTATACTGAGTTTTTCAGATGTGCTTATTAAGCGTTTGTGTCTTTTTACCGACAATTCATAACCATCTTCTTTATTTATATTTTGATGTTTTCTTTGTTTTCACACGGGTTGAGCAATTATGCGTGCTTTTTATTTTTTTATCTGTACTTATTTTTCCGACAAAAAAATATATTTATTCATATTGTTTAATAATTTAAAAAGCAGAAATTCAACTATTAAAAAATATTATTTAACATGTTATGAGTTAATAAATAATTGCTAATAAATTCATAGAGCTTACATGCCATTTAAACAGATAAATCTAATTAAATGAAGTGCCAACATGTATCCCGTATTATTGGACAGTGACGAAAAATAACAATAATTGGAAGACATGCTATTTAATTAATAACAGTTGACCAAAGGAATAAGATGGTTACAACATATATGAATCAAATTCAATACATTGAATTGAAAAAGATATTCTCAAAATATAGGCATTGCAAATACAATCATATGATAAAAAAAAATTTCTAAAATGAAACATTGTTTAAAGTCAAAACCGATAAGTACAAGAATGTAAAAAGCCCTCATTTTACACACACTATCACGTCATGTGGAGTGAACAATTAATGTGCTTTTAAACCATAAAAAATTGTACCTGAAACCAAGTCAAATACTCAACATGCTTCCTTGGTACAATATTTTCTAAGATTGGACATAAAATTATAATAACTATGAGTATTATTTAACAGGTGTCTATGAAAATTTATGCTGATGTTGCTAACATGAAGTGGACAAGAGTTTTCTGTTACATAATAAGTATAAACTGGTAAACTTTCAGTTATACTGTCCACCTTTTTGATTTATCGTGATATTGAAGTTACTTGTACACTTGGTCATCGACCCAGAAGCTGACAATGTTCAAAGATTCAAGCATAAAGCACATGATCTCATGAACTTGCAATAGTTGCTTATAATAAAAGAATAGATGAGTCAACAACAAATACATAAGATAAGATGGCTACGTCAAAGAACAAGTGTCCAAAATGTTTGAAGAAGTTTTGTTATCGTAAAATTCTTTATCAATAGAGACATACAAAAAGGCTTGAAGAACAAAATTTTAAATAATCACATTTGGAGTAAAAATTATAAGAACAAAGGCACACAATTTAAGATTAAGTGTTCATGATTAAGAAAAAAAAATACTTAATTTTTTTTTATTTAAAAACGTACCAGTTCAAGTAGTATAATTTGAATCTGAATTGTCTACACGCCATGATATAATTGATGAACCTTGCAATAATCATCATGCAACAATTGTTGTGTTAGGAATTAAGCTTTGATTATGAGTTTGCTTACTTGGTATATGTCATAGGACTATTGATATGTAATCTTTTATTTTGAAAATGACCAATATTGGATCGAACATTTATATGTTGCTTAATTTTGTTTGTTGTTTTTAGCTAAATGCAAAGTATTATACAATTTTGACATATGGTTGAAAGTTTCATATATTTTGTATTCTTTATCTTGTATAATTTGTAATCACATTTTATCCATCATTTTTGTTTTCATTGGTTTGTAATTTTAGATTTTTTTGGAAGTTTAAAAGCTTAAGTGTAGGTTATTTGATGAACACATCTTATGAACTCTTAGCATAGTTAATTGAATTCTTTACCATTGTAGGACCAATTAACTTTAGAAGAGGGTTGAATGAAGCCTGAGCTCAAATCTTTGCAAACAAAACTACAAAGAAAGATTGTCAATATAAAAATAGATAAGCACAAATAAAGCAATTTCATACCACTTAACCATAATTTCTTAAGATACTTCTAGTTCTCTTTTGAACAAATTGTTCAAGAGGTTTCACTATTCTGTACATATTTATGACGAGTACACAAATCTCTCAAAATTACAACTAGCACACAAATCTTTCTAGGTTACAATGAGTACATAAACCTCCCTAAGTTACATCACTCTCAATCTTCCTCTGAAATCAAGATCACTCAAGATTGAAAGAAACATTCTCAAAAGAGATAACAGTGAAATAAACACTCTCAAAAGAGAGAACAATGAAAACTCGTATTTCACACTTGTAACAAATTACAAGAGTTTTTCACACAGACCTAATTGTTTAGATGCTCTACAATAACAAATATAGCATTAAACACTCAAAACTAGAGTAGACGTTATCTTTAGTAGATGAATAGTAGACACTTATATCAATCAAATCCAATTAACATGAATTTCATATTTTGTGAAAATAGAGCATGCACAAACCAATATCAAAACTATGTAAAACATTTCCATTTGAAATATTTTCAAAACAATTTTATATCATAAACCTTTAATTAAAAAAAATATTTATCTATTAAGATGCAAAGAAATCACATTTTAGACACATAAATATTATATATAAGTGAGATGAAATTAAAATGATTTATTGATTGAAATCAATATCAAAGAATTTTTTAGTTATGAGATAATGTGTTTCTTTCAATTTAAATTTGATTCATTCAATTAAAACTTTCTTAATCCTCTATTATTGATACAAAAATATTTAACTAAAGGTAGGACGAAGTTAATCTAGTGAAAAACAAATCAAACGAAGTAATCATGATTATATCATTTAAAGAAAATTTTAGACTATTTAATCTGACCGTTTAATGGTTTAACAATCACTTCTTAAGTGCATAAATGTTCATTCTTAACTTAGTCAAAAATGACCTTGATTACATATATTTGTATATATTTGTAATAATATTGATTAATCTTATTTGTGTATAGGTGGATGAAAACATAAATTTGGGCAAAAATAATTTAAATCATCACAAGCAAATCATAATTTTCTTAGCTAATCATCAAAAGTTGCAAACAACATCACTAACTACCATTTATCTCAAAATGTAGTGAAATCACTCGAGCAATGACTAATTTAACAACCAATGGAGCAATGACTAATTTAACAACCAATCTCATTAGTGAATCCCATTTTGTTGTGCAAATTTACACAAGCTTGGAAAAGTAGGCAAGTCAATAATAAACTCAAAATTGATTGGGCTTTCTCCATGAGCCTAATACTATTGTAGTATTGAACATTATATATAAATATTTATATAATCACTTTAGATGATAGTTTTAGTTAGTGAATATAGATTTCATTTTCTTTAAGATACTTTTTACATTTTGTCTTTTCGAATTCTACATTTCTCTATAGTTTCTATTGTTGTTTACAAGTTTTCTTTTACATTTGCAGCATATTTTGATTTATAAATTTAATTTAATTCTTCTTACTTTTCAATTTCTAATTTGTTCATGGTTATCCTTTATGTCTTTACTTTTCAATCAAGCAATTTAATTTTCTGCACTTTATTACTTTGTTTATTGCTTTTCAGACTTCTAGGTTAGCTGTTTTATTTGATTCTCGATTTGATGGTTGAGATTTGATTTTTTATTATTCTAAATGTTCATATTTCAATGTTGTTGAAGTGTAATTGATTTTGTTTGGTGAAACTCTTTCAATTACATATTGACTTGAATTTAAGATTACACATTTTTCTTCATTAATGAATTCACAACTCTAATTTGAATTGAATATGACAAATAAACTCTTATGAGCTATTTGGAATTTGAATGTTTAGTAATTAATACAAGTACTATTTTGTGGTTAGAAATAGAACTAAAATTTAATGATGTACAATAAAATAAGGGGGAAATTAAAGAATTAAACTTTGATATAGATTTTAAAACTATACTTTAAAATAAACACTTATTGTAGAAGAATAGACAAGTCAACCATGGACGCATGAAGTGAAAGACGATTGCATCAAGAACTAATGCCGAAATGGTTAAGAGAAGCTTTACTCAATAAAAGACTTTATCAACAGACACATACGAAAGAACTTCAAGAACAAAAGTTGAAGTAACAACATATGGAGTAAACTTCATAATAACAAATGCACAAGACACAAGTAAAGATTATAATAATAGCATACACATATATCGTAAGATGCTAAATCAATAAGCAAATTGTTTGATCGAACGCTTACCACTAGGCTAAAGGTGTACTTCTTTCTACTTAAGAGTGTAACAACCCAAGCATTAGGATTTGATTGTGACTTGTCCTGCTTGACAGGACAATTGATGTCACTTGTAACAATCTTCCCCTTAACAATTGTCTTATTAGAAATCAAACTCTTCGATTGTAACTCAATCCACCTGACCTACACCACAGGACAATTGTGCAACCTACAACAATCTCCCTCTACACAACTGTCTTTATAATAATTAAATTGGTAACCTTGACTATGATATCAATTGTTGGTTCAAACACTTACTACTAGTCAAAATTTATAGTTGATAATCAAAGTGTAACTCTTTCTACTTAAGAGTGTAGCAACCCAAGTGTCACAATTAAATTGTAACTTGACTCACCTAGTCTATACCACAAGATAATTGATGCCACCTACAACATAAAGGAGTGAGCAAAATCAAGAACAACAAAGGACTTATCCTTACACATAATACATATGTTCCCAACACAAGACATATTGTTGTAGTATGATTTAAAGCCTTATAAAAAATAAGATGTTATTTTGGGCATGAATTGATTAGTATTTGATAGATTTATGATAAATTGTTGTGAAAAAGTCATAGAGTTTCTTATAGGATTTTCCCTGTCTTGATAGTCTCTTCCATCCTTGTGGTGTAGTTCTATATAGGTTTCTTAAAGTATCAGAGGGAGAATTTTTCTTCTAATTTTTTACTTAAACTTAGAGATACAAACAAAATAGAAATTATCCCTATCATTAGAGATTTTTACGGTGCATTTTCCAAACAAAAGAACTATCTGGGCTTCAGAAATATCTATTATACCTTATAATATGTCCCCTTTAGAATTCAAGAAGTTAAAGAAGTAGCTAGAAGAGTTATTAGATAAACAATTCATGTTTCATTATGAGGAACACATATTCTCTTAGTGAAAAGAAAATGGTAGCATGAGGTTAATTATGTATAGATTATAGGTTGTTAAATAAGGTACCAATTAAGAAAAAAATACTCACTCCTTAATATATAAACTTGTTGAATCAACGTATATGAGCTTTAAGTTATTTTTTTTAAAAATAGACCTTAGGTCAGGATATTATCAAATTATGATAAAAATTGAAGATATCCAAAATCTGCATTTAGTATTAGGTGTCGAAATCATGACTATTTAGTTATGTCTTTTGGTTTGACTAATGCTCTTATGATGTTTATGGATTACATGAACAAGATTTTTAAGTTATTATTAGACAAATATATTGTGGTATCTATAAATGACATCCTAATCTACTAAAAAGGAACCTTACAAAAATATGAGAAATATCTTAGAATTGTTTTACATTTTCCAAGAGAGGAGAAATTATTTATAAAACCTAACAGTGAATTTTGATTAAAGGAAGTGAAATTCTTAGATCGTGTCATGTTCCAATAAGGAGTGTCTTTAGACCCAAATAAGTGATTGGTGGATTGGAATAAGAGAGACCTAAAACAATCATACAAGGAATTTCTTGGGTTCAATGTGTTATAGAAAAGTTATTAGTGGTTTTTTTAATTAGCTTTACCATTGACTAGGCTCACTAGGAAACATCAATGTTGTGGTTGATGCACTGAGTAGAAAATCCCTTGACTCTATGTCAGTTTAAGAACATTTGTTGTTAGAATAAAGTAGAAATCTAAACCCCAAGTTCACTAGGAAGGTCCTACCTAAATTAAGCTTGCACAAAATAGTAGCCTTTAATACCTTGAGGGACCAAGTTAAGGAAGAATAAAAGGTAAACTAAGACCTCCAAAAGCACTAGGAGAAGTTTGTTTAGATGAAAACCAAGATGAAAACTTAACCTCCAAGGGAAGGTTGTGTGTTCTCAATAATGACGATCACAAATGAAAAAATTTAGAAGACATATAGGAGTAGTTTTTTTATACATCATGGTGCAACTAAAATATGTACCAATATGTAAAGAAAATGTTTCGACGGCCAAATATGAAGAAAGAGATATATGAGTTCATAAGAAAGTGCCATGTGTGCCAATAAGTTAAGATAGAACACCGAAATTATTGGCTTGTTGCAACCACTTAAAATCCTCAAGTAGAAGTGCGAGAATATTACAATGAATTTTGTTAGTTTCCATGCCAATAAACTGATTTTGATGCTATTCGGGTGATAGTTGATAGACTAATAAAATCTAACCACCTTTTACCCATTATGATTACCTAACATTTGAAGAAACTGACTTAATTATATATTGGGAGATGGTCTGTTTGCATGGGGTGCTAGTTAGCATATTATTAGATAGGGACTTTAGGTTGATTTATAGATTTTTGATAGCATTTCAAGCTCTAAGAATTAAGTTAACCCTTAATATTACATATCACTCCAAATTGATGATCAAAGTGAAAGGATCATCCAAACCTTATAAGATAAACTCAGAGCCTTTTGGAAGAAAGGGGAAGCTAGGATAATTTTCTAGCCTTGATATAGTTTTTCTACAATAATTGTTTTCATTCTATCATAGACATGACAACATTTAAGGCTTTGTAGAGTCTATGATGCATAACTTCTTTGTCTATATGAGGTGAATATGGCTTTTATGGGCTAGATATATTCTAAGAAATTACTAAAAAACCCAAATGGTTAGAGCATGTGAAAACAAGCAAAATATATAACAAAAGAAGAGTTGAATTGTGTATTTAAATTTTTTCCCAACTTTCACAAATTAGAGTTAAATCATCGTCTAAATGAAGTGATTAGATTAAATTTTTAACTTAGAAAGATGCATTGTCAAGTAGTTTTAATAAGAATAGCATTTGATGAAAATCATCATACACAAATTCATTTTAGTAAAGTTGTCCTTCTTTAGTTAATCACAAACCAATAATATGCAATTCAAAGATATAAATGTAGAAAGAGATTTACACTAGATGGTTTTATACTGATTTATTTGGAAACCTAAATTATGTATAATTTTTTGTTAATGTGATCCAGTTTCACTAGTAGAATAACACTCCAATATATAAAACAATCATTTTTTTGACCTAAACCACTTTTGATTAAACACTTAGTATTATTTGGACTGCAACCAGTCTTCACTAAGATTTAGTATTACTACTCCTAGTTAAAATTAGGTATTCTTTAGAATATACTAGTAGAAAAAATACATTCCACGACAAGATATCATCGCGGTTAGAAAGGAACCGCAATTAAAAATAACACGGTGGCATTTTTGAAATTAAGTGTAATCATATCACCGCGGTTGGAGCGATAACCGCAATGGTAAGGCACCTGCAGGGAGATACCAATGCGGTTGTTTAGACAACCGCGCTGATATCTGCAAAATAACTTAAAAATTATTTTGCAGGGAGATACAAAGGCGGTTGTTTAAACAACCGCCTTTGTATAGGAGATACAAGGGCGATTGTTTAAACAACCGCCTTTGTATCCCCTTTTTTAGGGTTTTGCTTATCCTACGCTTCCATAAATACATTGAAACCAAGCGCCGCACCATGCCACACCACTTCTCTCATTGCAACACAAATCAAAGAACTACAGAAACTTCTTAATAAACACTCATCTTTGAAACCCTTTCCCTCTTTTCGTCCTTTTCGATCTTCCTTCTTCGTTCTCCACAATGAGAGAGTGCATCAAACACGACATTCAAGTCTCATTTCTAAACCCTAATCTCTCCATTTTTTTTACACTCGCTCGCTCAATCGTGATCTGTTTTCGCTCTTTGCTTTTCCTCTACATCTCAACCACGTTTTTGTCATTTTTGTCTATTATTTGTGTTTCTTCTTTATTGCTTCACCGATTTACCGATCTGTACCCACTCTATGTTTTCTACCGACATTTTTTTCGTTTTCGTCCGATTGGTTCGTTGGTGTATGTATACGCTCTGTATTTTTCGAACATTTGCTTCTCCTTTCGTATTGTTCGAGAGATTGGAGATTTAAATTTGATAATAACGCCTATTTAAATTTGTCACAACAAGAAGCTTCGTTGGGTTTCTGTAACTATTGAATTTTGGTGGACAGCAGCGAATAGCTGCTGCCATTTTTAAAAAAAATTACACATATGAGCGCGGTTTTCTCTACAACCGCGCTCGTATGTGCAAAATGAGCATTTCTTAACGCGGTTGTTAGAGAACCGCGGTGGTATGTTATAGTTTCTATCGCGGTTCTATAACCGCGATTATATCTTCAGTACTTTTTATCGCGGTTGAATCTATCGCGGTTCCGGAATCGTGCTTGTAAACCTTATATAACCGCGATTAAATGTCTTTTTTCTACTAGTGATACAACCACTCTTAGTTAACCATCTAAGAGTTTTTTCTTTTATTGGTGTTGTAAAGAATTTTGTCATATATATTTTTAATAAAAAATAAAAGAAAACTCTTCATAAATTAATAATCAACTTACGAAAATTTGAAAAATGAAATGTAGAAAAAATAGATAATTTTTTTTAGAAATTAGTTTATGCATAAATTAATTTTCTCTCATAAAATTATTTTTTTTTCAACTTTTAAAGAATGTTATCCGTAATATCGTCCAAACACACGTCATAACTTATGAGAAAATGAAGATGACTTTGTTTCGTTTAAAAACAAATTAGTTTGAACAAGTCCATCATCATACGTATTTCACTAATTATTTGATTTAATCAATTGTTTATCTTTTTTCTTATTTCGAAGAAGTCTGATCAACTGTGGGGTTTAAGAACAAGACTAACCCTGGTATGCTCCTGTATAAATTGGAATAAAAATAATATGCAAAGATGAGTCATCACGAAAATATATTAACATTGATGAAGACGATATCTAAGGCCCTTAACGAGACCGACTAAGGACACAAGACAAAATTCATACATATTTATTAGTTTATTATTTATATATTTATTAGATTACAAAGAACATATCTTTAGTTATTATATTTTAATTTAAAAGAAATAGAAAGAGAAAATTTTAAATAAAAAATAGAAGTAAAAATTAAAAATCACAAAATACGATTTAAATCAAACTACAAAAATTAATTTGGTTTGATTCAATTTTTTTTTCTAAATTAAATAAAATACTTTTTATATTTGATTTAAATATATTTTTAACCAAATACCTAATCAATCCTCGCACAGCAAACACCTTAGAAATGGATTAATTTTAGTTGTCATTTATGCTGTGTTAAAATAGTAAAATTAGATAAAATCA
>Ga0209700_107224_pt1 | contig 16027 bp, 11 predicted proteins | sample SiratroredBW_FD_187528 | JGI IMG/M metagenome (GOLD analysis project Ga0209700, IMG submission 187528) | Root nodule microbial communities of legume samples collected from California, USA - Siratro red BW (SPAdes) (version 2) | ecosystem: Host-associated > Plants > Roots > Nodule | place: USA...
ATATATATATATATATATATATATATATATATATAATAAAAAAACTTTTATTCAAATTATTTTATTTTAGGATATTACAAATATTTTTTTAAATTATAGCTTCCTAACTCAGTCTGATCTATTCAACTGAACATTTATTCCATTTGGCGTTCCAAGGTAATAATAATGATTATTTTATTGAGAAATGGTAGTTTTATTCTACTGTTTTGAAAAAATTCATTTGAGACTGTTTTATATTAATAAAATAATAATATTTTCAGTGTTAAATGATGTCAATCGTAAACACTACCAATCACGTCTGTGTACACACTTTGGTTTTCCTTCTTCACAAAGCCTTTTATTTTCTTCTGTTGTCCTTTTGTTTTTAGTGTATTCAATCGAAGCACACAGTAGGGTAACCAAATAAGATGCCAATTATAGTGCTTTCGTTTCATTGCAAGTGCTGCTTCTAGTACTAACAAGAGTATGAGCACGTCAATATTCTCTATTATCATGATACAGATTAAGCATATGGGACCCTCACACATAAACATAAAAAGAATTCCCTTCCCAGAAGAAGGGTAATATGTGGGATATATAAGATAATTAAACAAGTACAAAACTTAATAATGAATTACACAATGTGATGTAATTAGTGCATCCGAATGTTATAGTTTGAGCCATTGCTCTCCATCTATGAAACTCTTCTGAATGAAAGGTGCTGCTTCATCATAGCTGAATGACTTTGACCAAGGTACCCTTTTGCTTCTATCTGCTCCTTTTCCATTACATAGATACTCACCAAACACTGCAGTCCTGAAATTCCATACATAGAAAGCTAGTAACAAAATCATATTTTTTATGTAATGATCTTGAATTATAATAATATCTTACTTCTTTCTATTTGGGTGATTCCAATCTGACCACCCTTCAGGAATGATAATGTCATCCATATTACATTTGGAGTATATAATTCTAGAGTAGTTCCCCCATGCTCTCCCAAGGTATACCTTGCCACTTCCTCTGATATTGCACCCTACAAAAGAAAAGCCTGTGTCTTCATTTGGTGAATTCCTGTGATGTGCTGCTATTGCTCCAAAGTTGTCCGCTGTTGAATGAAGAAGGCAATTCTGCTCCATAGTTCTCAAGGGTCAGAATTCTAGTAACATAGAAAAAGGCTCATCTTATGTTATTACCTCATAGAGTGATTTTGCACTGCCGAAGATAAAATCAACTTTTCCGATTATGTGACACTGTAAGAAGTAATGATTCCCTGTGTTGTCCAATAGACTGTCCTGTGCTCCCTTGATCCTCACTCGATAGAACATTGCTCTTGCACTGTTCACCCTCAGTGCCACTCCTTGCATCCCTTTTACACCAGCCCTTGCAACCACTGAGTTCTGCAACCACACAAAGATTGGCATTTGACATGATTCAAATTGCACTTGTCATGTGTTGGAATAGGATAATGCAGTAACTTTTCCACACATTCATGCAATTTTAGCGGTTGAATGAAATATGGTGTATTTTATAGGTTGCTGGAAAACATGAGTAGTTCAGTTTTCATCCGATAATTTTGAATTGCTGAATCCGTGAATGTGTTGAAAAATTTATACAAAAATTGTGTTCTTACCTCAAAAGTGACCCCAGTAGCACAAAAATAATCTGAATCCACTCCAACTGTTGCTGTATCAAAGGTGCCTAATGCCTGGCCATTGGTGCCTTTATCAGAGGACTTACTGTTCCAAGTAATAACAGGACTTGCTGTTTTATTTCTTTTCCCTATGAATGATATATAAGGCTTGGTCACAGGCACACGCACTTTCTCTCTGAAATTATTGCATACAAACAAAAGGGTATACAAACATAAGTAAAGTTTTTAATAAAAAACAAAAGTAAGGACAAGTACTTGATGACCAACGAAATTTTAGGAAACCAAATAAGTGTAACAGTTGGATAAAAAAAAAAGACCAACCAAATCCCAGCTTCATTACCCAAAAACAAAAGATTGTGTTTTCAAGAGGAGAATCAAGGCAATGAATAGAAACAAGGCTTTTGATTAGAACTGAATAACAATGACACAGTGGAGATGAAAGTAAAAGATGAATATATTTTTGAAAAGGACAAAACATAGAAGTAGTTGCATATGATTTTTTTGTTTTCAATTACATGGATTGTGAAATAAAACTCCAATTTTGATAGAAAAACAACACCAAAGCTACCATGCAAATTATGCGAGTAATCACTGACCTGTAAATTCCTGGATAAATGTAAATTTTCACCCTATTTTGGTTATCATCAGGAACCATATCCACAGCACCCTGAACAGTTGTGGAGTGTCCTCCACCATATTTGTTTACAACAATAACTCCAACATCTTCATGGCGCTTCAAGGTCAACCTTTGCTCATCCACCTTCAAATCTTCCCAACTAATGTAGTTCCTAACACCATCATGGCCATTTTCACCTTCTGCTAAATCCCCATGAACCCCCATCACGAAAACCGACACAAACAAGAACACAACTCCGGAAGACACCAACTCCATCATCATTGTGTGACCACACCAAGAATAGAAAACTAAGCATGAAGGGGTGTGTGTGAACGTTAAAAATGTTGAGGTGTTATTATAGGACCAAAGTGAGAAAATGAAACTCCAAATGAGAACAAAAAGCTTGTGTTACTTATGAATAAGTGGAGTAACGGTTTTTTTTAGAGTTGAGGCATGGAGTAGCTGATAGCAATAAATGTGCGAGCGTTATGGTGATATATATACGTCTGTTCCAATCCTAGTAAGCCATGCACGTTGCTTTTATGAAACATAAACTGAGACTAAGAAAATCAAAATTGGTTTTTTTTGGAGTTTAATATAAGACTAAAAAACCTTGTATATGTGACTGAAACTTCTGTTTTCTGTTTTTTTTTTTAGCATAAACGTTGAATAAATGAGACTTTGCCTGATGCAGAAGAAAGAGTGTTGGGTAACTGAAAGTGTATTTTTTTTTTAAAGTTGATCATATAAAAGAAGAGAACGTGGTATATATGGTGTGAAAGGATGAACAAGGCAACAGCAAGAACGGTTGAAGATTCATGGGGTGTGAATTTTGGGTGTAACTTCCACCCACTAAGTCTTCTTTTTGCTTGATGCAAGGCTTTCAAAATCATCTTTTTCCCTCCTCTATGTATAAATCACAAACTACTGTATATATATATAGTAACTGTCACCACCCTAAAATTTACTTAATTAGACATGTTTGAAACACTTTGCGTGTGTGTAATATTATACCTTTTCTTTTTCTTGTTCTAGAAAAATGTTGAATGTTTGATTTTCATCTGGTTTGAACTGGTTTTTTTAAATTATGGTTCAGCTACCAATGTGAATGTTTAAGTGTTTTGTTGAATGCATTTGTTTTGATGAGATCAATTAATGAGTAAAAGTGAAATTATTGTATCAACTTATAGCATATGATAGATATTCATGGAGGTGCTTGATTTAATATAAGATTTAATTAACTGGGAGTGGAGACTTAATTGATTTTATGGTGGTAACATATAGAGTTCTTTGATAATTAACTGCACTATGTTATATTAATTCTCAATTAACATTTGATCAATTATAGAGTTGGATTGCTCATTGAACTGAGGAAGTTAAAGATGAAAATAAGAATAATAAATGTGGTTAGATTGTATGATCACAAGTGTATAAAAACAGTTACAATAATAATAATACATTACTTGCCAAATCATTTAAAGTTCTTGGTTCATCACAGTCTCTGGCCATTTAAGGAAAAAACAATTAATAAGGTGCACTCATGAGTCACAATGGAGTTGATGGTGTCATGAGTTCCATGATCTTTTCAACTCTCAATAGAAACTATTAATCTCTCTCTCTCTCTCTTTTTCATCCTTCCATCATAGGCAGTTATAGAAAGGAAGAGTTAGAGTGATTCACTTGTATAGATAAACTTCATTTTCAGTTGTTTTCCACCGTTTCACAGAAGAAAAATAAAGGAAGTGCTAATTAAGCAAAGCAAAAGGTTATAGATAGAGAGGAACAATGAAGGCTAAAAAATACCAATCAATGAGGATTTCTGCTATTTTTTTATCAGAAGATTCTGTAACTGTTCCTGCACACATGCATTGAACATATTTTGTGAATATGAAAAAATATTTTTTTTTGGTAGTTTTATTTCTATGAAAATGACACTTTCGCATTGTAAATAGTTTTTATTTTCATTTATGTGTTCGTTTTTTCTATTATATTAAAAAAATAAATACTTTTGTAAGGAAAATAGGTGAAGAGTTATGTTCTTATTCTTTAACTAATGAATTATGAAATTATTTTTAGATATAATGTTTGTACGGCTATATATTTTATAAATAATAAAATTATTTTAATTTAATAATACATAAAATTAGTTAATTAAAAATGACACAAATAATTTGGAAAATATCATATCGCTTTTATACAGTGGTACGAATGAGAAAATGACAAACATATGATATTTTGATGGAACTAAAAGTTGTTGTTTGCAGTAAATACTTATTTCTACTGCATTCTTCTCAATTTATTTTGTTTATTTTAATATTAAATAAATTTAAGTTTTCGAAATTATTTAACATCCACCAACTATGTTTATAAGAATATTAATATAATATTTCAATTATTCCTAAAATTACAAAAGGATATCGTGAAACAGCTGGATAGAAAATTGACCCTAAAACTGTCGTATGATATAATAGTATTCAGTTAAATTACATTTGTATGAATTTTACTGAATATCATACTGTTGAATACCTTTCCAATAATTTTTTTTTTTTCTAAAACTGACAGTCAAATTGAAACTTCTTTTATGTAGTTATAAACCCAAAACTTTATGTTAATATAAAATTATATGATGTCTCATTTATATAAATTAAAATTAACATATTATCTATATTTAAAATATATTAAAATATAAATAATTTGATTATTCTATTATTATTGTTCAATTTTATATTAATTGTAAATTGACCCTAATTACTTGGATGAAAGTAATTCAATGAGGAAACTCTAGAGACACTTTGGTGGTGGCAGAGATAAAGGACAGCCAAAGAAAAAGGGAAAAAATTGAAAATAATAATAATAATAATAATGTATTTGTTGCAACTGCATTTTGTGAATTATTTTTGTATTACTAAAGCAAAATTATTTTTAATTTAAAATATTAATATATATTATTATATCATTAAAATTGATTGAAAAATTCATGTTTTCTTAAAGATGTCAAAATATCATTCTTAAAGATATAAAAATATCATTTTTTTTACCTGAATTCTAAGCATAAATTCCTTCTGTGGATATTATACGCATATATTCTTAGTGATGTTTAAATTTTTACAATACCTTCTTATAATACTGTTTGACACGATATATAAATCTCTGATGTAAATTACTTATGTTTATATCAATACATAATAAACTTTCTTCATTTTTTTTTATACATATCAGGTTCCTATTTAATCCTTACCTATAATAAGCATATTGTTAGATGTAAAAAAAAAATTAAATTAAATTTGACAAAAGTAGAAGTCTAGTTGTGGTGGATAAAATTTATATATAATGTATTATTTTGAATTTAATGTTCAAACCATTTTACTTTAGAAATATATAATATTAAACGTTAGCTCATTAAAATAAAATAACGTGATTAAAAATATAACTTATGTGATATTATAATTAATATTTATCATTTATTCTTTTGCCAGCATATATGATGTGAACAATGTTCATATTTTATTTCTTACAAATAACCTAATCACCCACTAACTTCAAAAACATCTTCACTAATACATATCTTAATCACATCTTATATTTTTCATTAACAAAATAAACTGATGTAATATGATGAATTTTTACAAATGAGGTAGTCAATTTACGATTACAAAATTTAACCAAACAATTACAAATGTGAAACATAAAGGATCATAGTTTATATCAAGAAATGATAGTGTGAGAAGTAGCTTCTATAGTCTAAGCCATCCATCTCCATATATATAGTCTCTGCTCAGAAAATTCACAGCTTCTTCTCTGCTCAGAGCTTTTGACCATTCCACCCTCTCACTTCTGTTTGATCCTTTTCCTGAACACTCATACTCCCCAAACACTGCAGTCCTGTCAAAACCACAAAAACAAAACAATGTAAAAATATTGTTCTGTTTTTTTCCCAGTGTTTTTCCAATGTTGTTTTTCTTTTTCATATGGCATTTTCAAGTTCTGAAAAGCATTATATGTGAACACTAACGTCTGGAAGTGTAATTTTTCACAATTGAACATTTGTAACAGCTTTTTTCATGATGTATAACAATTGAGATAATAGGAATTATACTCTTGTCTTGATGGATCATCCCAATCGCTCCATCCCAAGGGATTAACAACATCAGCCATGTCACAGTTTGAATATATTGTTGTTGCATAGTCCCCCCGTGCTCTCCCAAGAAAGACACTACCACTTCCTTTGATTGTGCAATTAACAAATGAAAAGCCTGTATCTTCATCTTCTGAGTCCCTATGATGAGCTGCAATTGCTCCCCAAAACTCAGCTACAGAGTATACAACACACTCCTGCTTCCACAACACCAAAGTATTAGCAGGGAAAAATGAAAAATATCTTTCTCCATAAACTGTTGTAGAGAATGTTAACAAGAAGAGGACTTTAAGTCTCTCATGCTTAATTCATAAGTGAGACTATATATTTAAAAAGTATTTTTACGTCGAGACATGTTAACAAGAAGAGGACTTTAAGTCTCTCATGCTTAATTCATAAGTGAGACTATATATTTAAAAAGTATTTTTACGTCGAGACTACTTAACTCGTAAGTGAGACTATATATTTAAAAAGTGTTTTTACGTCGAAACTGCTTAACTCGTACGTGAAACTATATATTTAAAGAGTATTTTTAAGATAGATTTTGATTAAGTATAATTCAAACTTACAAAATCAGTTTATAAGATCTGATTTATATCTAATTATAAACTATTAAAAAGTCTTAGATATATAAATATATCTATAACCATAGAGAATGAGGTAAACATTTAAAACAATCAAAATGGAAAGTTGTTTACATGAAACAACGATTTAGCGTTGCCAAATATGAAATCAACAGATCCTTGAATATAACTTCGATAGAAATAATGGATTCCTGTGTTGTCAAGGAGGGTGTCTTGCTCCCCCACAAGCCTAACTCCGTAGAACACAGCTTTATCACCGTCTACACGCAATGCTACTGCTTGACGTTTATCTGCATATTTATCAACCAAATTCTGCCCAACAAATACACATCGTTGGTTTTCTACTCAGTACAAAACCAATAAAAACATATCAAACTTAAATTAGGTGCATTCTGTTGTTTAATCAGACATTTTTAGTAACCTTCTTCTAGTTCTGATATCTATTACAACTGCATAATTATGCTTACTTCAGTTCCAATTGCAGCAATTAAATTTTCCAGAAAAAAGGAATCAATTTATGACAAGTTAGTCCTTAATTAATTACCTGAATTGTAACAGCAGTTGCGCAGAAAAAATCAGATTGTACCCATAGAGTTGCTGTGTTAATTGTGCCAATTTGTTGGCCGTTGGAGTCTTTGTCTGATGCCTTTGTACTGTTTGTGATAATAGGAAGGCCAATGCCATTACCTATCGCCGCTATATTTGCATTCATTGTTATATTAGGTTTACCTATTAATGAAATGAACGGCTTGCTTTTCGGCACATGCACTCTTTCTCTGCATAAGTTAATTTTGAGCCACCAAAACATTCATTACTGCACATTTCATTATCATAACAATCACTAAAATTAAAGTCCAGTGACCCTTTTTTCCCAAACAAAAGGCGTTAACTTTGTTTTACATTGTAAAGAAAAAAACTGTGATTTTAAGCACACAGTGTTTGATAAAATTAGTGTTTAACTTGTTCATCAGAAAATGGTGAACTAGCAAAGAAAAATTGGGATGATGATAAGAGGCATGGAAAAATTGTAGAAAATCTTAACTATTTGATGAAAATGAGTACAAAAAGTTGATTGTTATTACAAACCTATAAATTCCAGGATAAATGTATATCTTGACCCTTTGAGTGTTGTTTAGCGGAACCATATCTACAGCTCCTTGAACCGTTGTTGAATCTCCGTTACCACTTTGATCGACCACAATAACTCGACCACCAACGTTGGATGTTGTACCTTTTTCATCCACCGTGAAATCATCCCACGTTATCACGTTTCCAGCATGATCACTGTCGGTATCACCTTGCACCCCAACACACTTCAACAACAAAACCAAGAAAACCAAACCAGAAAATAACATTATCCTCATCTTAGTCATTCCTCTTCTAGCTTTGTAATGTGATATTGGAAACAATATTGAAGGATTTCAATTCCACGGAGTGAGAGAATGTAAGAAAGAGAATGTAAGAATGAGAATGAAGAAACTAAAGAAGAGAATCATGCATGGAATGAAACTCAAAGGAGTGGTTCTGTTGGTCTAGTTTAAGTTTATAAAGAACTCATCAGCAACAAGAAGAGCTTCGTACGAACACTGGATGAACTATTTTATTAAAACAATTTGTATATATTAATTAGGTTAGTTAGGATAAAATCTAATACCTATATCTAGTGTTAGGATCGGAATAGCAAACATCTTCATTTCTGTTATGTTTAACTTTTGATAATTGAATAATGTTATTATAACCATAGAATTCTATGTTCAATAAATGAATTTAACTTGGGCACATAGATAACAGATTTTGCTTAAGAGATTGAGAATGCAGAAGAGGGAAATTGGAAGTTGATTTGGTCAACATGCATGCATATATTCATATGAATGCTTGCGGTGGACACTGTTAGGTTATTGGGACCAACCACCAAATTAACCTGTTTCTTCCCTCACTTCACAATTTGGTTTCATACTTCAATTTATTATATATTGGATTTGATTACTTTACAGTGCACGCAATGTGCAATGTGTCTGTGGCTACAGTGAGACAGAAAAATCAACGTTGAAAAAATATATGAAGTTACTTTAAGTTTAACTGAGATCAAAAAATGGCTTATGAGTAGGGTGAAAACAAGAAACGTGCCTTCAGAATATAGTGGTGAGTTACTTACTACTACTTGTTTCAGTTCTTTTTATATATAAGGTTTATTAACACCTTCATTCAATACCCTCTAATCACCTCACAAAACACCTCTATTTTATTAAATTCAAATGAGCAACATATTTTTCATTCCTGCTATTATTTATTATTATTATTATTATTATAGTATTTTCTTAAATTTATATTATTTTCTCTTAGTTTTTAAACTGTTTCTACTGAATTAAAGTGCTCATTCCATTAATTTATTATACTAACTTGATCAATTTGATAAGAAATTATAGATCAAAAAATGTTGCAGCCAATCATTATTTGTCACATTGACCAAAAATATCACTGTTAGTATTAAAGAGATATTTTATGAAACTAATTCTTTTTTAAGAAGTTATCTAAAATTATATTACTCAAATGCTAGTTATTTATTTATTTATTTTGTAGAGTGTAAATGCTCGGTTGGACTGTGTTTGTTTGGACTGGATTCCTCGGGTCTGAGTTAGATATTGTAAGTCTGGCCCATAATTAAAATTAAAAAAATTTCAATAGTTTTATTAATTCTTTTTTAATTTTTTAAAACTTAGCGACTAAAATAAACCTCTTTGCCACCAATATCTATTAAAAACTAAGGTAAATTAAAATATGAGAAATAAAAGTGCAATCAAACTTCTATATGTATAAACCAGCCGCCTAGGAACAAGACAATTATGTCTTGTCTTCCATGTCTGGTCCGAAAAAAAATTAATTTTATATGTTCTTCACTTTACAATGCCCATAAAGTAAAATAGCTTTGAAATATGCAACTCTTTAAAAATATTTTTCAGGAACCAAGATATCCACCATACCCAAAAGATTCTCTTTTTTTCACAAACAGTTAATTAGTTTGTGGTATATGATTCAAAAACAACTTACAAAAAGCATAAAGACCCGCGTGCTACAAGATATATGATACAAAATAGATTTTGCCATACATAATTAAGAGTTAAATATTTTGCTATATTTAATATTTACTATTAAGATATATTTGTATTCTCTTAAATACATAATTAAGAGTTAAATACTTTGATCTTTTGAGATTACATAACACTTTATATCGTTCATAATAAGTTCTTATATGAAGTATAGGATATAATGTGTAGAGTTTCAAGGAGTCACGAGAGAAGTGGAAATGACTCTTAATATTGTATTTCTTAAAATTGATTGGTAAATTATTATAACATTTCTAAATTCAATTTACTAAGAAGGGAATACATTGATATTTTTTTCCAATTTGATAATGCATAAAAAAGTTTGCGGATATCCTGCAATTTCCTAATTTATATATTGAAAAATACTGATTTATTATATTTAAAAATATGAACTTTTTTGAATGCGTGGTGCATCCAAAGGGTATTATTATTTGTTGGGAAAAGGAAGATTATCCTGAAGAACACCAGAATCTATCTTTGACAATCCACCAATGATTACAGTACTTCTACTTTTGTTATATTATATATCTTAGAAATTTATCATTCTGTGAAATTGGGATGTGGAATCTGCTCTCATTAACCTTAAACTTTGTGTTTTCCTTCAAGCCACAGATCAAAGTCACATAACATTTTCCTGCAAAATCTTCCAATTTTTCCTCAAAATCATGATGAGAAGGCACTCCCTTCTGATTTCAACACCAAAACAAGTGTCCCTCCTCTTTGTTAGCCAATTCCACACCACCCCTGTCACTCCATCAACAAAACAAGTGTCCCAAACCCACCATCGTTGGTGGGGCTACCCCAAAACCTTCAAACCCAGTTTCACACCCTCTTGCAGACACAGGGTCAACACCTTGCACACTGGTTCCTCTGTAGAACAAATTGAAGTTGATGAAGTTGTTGAGGGCGATGTTTGGAAGAAGATGCAGGATGAAGCCAGACTTGATGTCACTGTGGAACCAATCTTGTCTAGTTACTACAACACTTCCATTCTCTCTCACAAATCACTGGAAACCGCGTTGGCCAATCATCTTGCAGTCAAACTCAGCACTGCATCCCTTCCAAGCAGCACCCTTTCTGATCTTTTTGTCACGGTTTTGGAAAATGATCAAGCCATCATGGAGGCTGTGAAGAGTGATCTGAGGGCAGTGAAGGAGAGAGACCCAGCATGCATAAGCCACGTGCACTGCTTCTTGAATTTCAAAGGCTTTCTGGCATGTCAAGCTCACAGGGTGGCTCACAAATTGTGGCTTCAGAGAAGAAAGCTTCTAGCTTTCATGATTCAGAGCCGGGTTTCTGAGGTTTTTGCGGTGGATGTTCATCCGGGGGCTAAGATTGGAAGTGGGATTTTGCTGGATCATGCAACTGGGATTGTGGTGGGAGAGACCGCTGTGATAGGAAACAATGTGTCAATTCTGCATAGTGTGACATTGGGAGGGACTGGTAAGGTTTCTGGTGATAGGCACCCAAAAATTGGTGATGGGGTGCTGATAGGTGCTGGCACTTGTATTTTGGGGAATATTAAGGTTGGTGATGGGGCTAAGATTGGTGCTGGTTCAGTAGTCATCAAGGATGTGCCTCCAAGGACTACGGTTGTCGGTAACCCGGCTAAGCTGGTAGGAGGAAAGAATCCTGTTAAGTTAGATAAGATTCCTAGCTTCACCATGGATCATACTTCAGATATTTCTGACTTTTATGATTATTGTGTTTAGACCTTGAAGTGTAATGTAGTGTATTCCTCAAGCATGTTTTGGAATTTTGAGTTTAAAATTTTAGGTGAAGTGATTTTGATTGATTGGGGTGGCTCTTGCTTGTTAAGAGAGAATTCGTGTTCTCCTACTAACAATAATAAGAATGAATGAGAGTTCCCTTGATCAAAGGATGTTATGTATGGCCAGCAGCTATACTTATGTATGTATGCATGTGTTATCACTATATGTGAATTTCATTATTATTGTTTTCGTTATCTATTTTTCTTGTTGCTTAACCTTGTGGAGATTCATGTGTATAAGTGGTATTCACCTTAATATTAAGAAAGCGTAGTGTTGATGGTGCAAGCAGTGTTGTTCTATGATAAACTAGAGCACTTGTTTGGAATTTACCGTTTTCAGATTGTTTGAGTCCAATAATAAATTGATATGTCTATTCATTTGAATTTTCATTCCAATACTGTGAGTGATAAGGATAAGAGAAGCCAACTATGGTCAACATCAAACAATTTTTGGAAAAGCTTAGGGTCACTTCAAGCTCTCATCCCTGCTAAGTTAATTTTATTTCTATGCTCTGATGTGTGTTCTCAAAGGTATCTACAAAAGAATTACTCTTTCAAAAACTTATATGCGTAGGTTTGTGAATGACTTTTACATCTAACATGTACTCCTAAGAAAGAACTAAAGCTCTTTGAATCGAAAGCACAGAAGATTCACAAGCGGATAGTTTTTGAGGTGAAGTTCATAGATCACTCTTATATCCGGCCTTTAGAGTCTAAACAGCCAAAATTCCAAGGATCATATAAGAACAAAATTTAAAGGGGTATAAAATAAAAATTACCTTTTTTTCATTTTTTGTAAGTTGCCCAATTTTGAGTAAGTTCCTTCTCCAAAAAATTTTTGGCTTTTACTAACGATTTGATGGTGCAACCAAGTGCATGGTTATTAGACAAGTAACAAATGGCTGTTGATGAGGTCTAACTACTAGCTTTTAGGGGAGTGCAAAATGAATGTTGCAAGTGAAATGCAAAATGGTCAAGATAAATGGATAGTCTTGTCTTAATTCAATAAGAGCTATTAACACACAGATATGAACAATTGTTACCTAATTTTACAAGATCCTTTATGTTCTGTCATTAACCCAATGTGTAGTGTTTTCAGAAAAATTATCATTCATAACTACTTATATATCCTTCCTGATGTGATGTATTCTTCATCTTACAACATTGTATGAAAAGCCTGTATCTTCATCTTCTGAGTCCCTATGATGAGCTGCAATTGCTCCCCAAAACTCAGCTACAGAGTATAAAACACACTTCTGCTTCCACACACTAACACCAAAGTATTAGTAGAGAAAAATGAAAAATTATTTTTTTTTCCCATAAACTATGTTTGTGGAGAAGGAAGTAAACATTTGAACAATCAAAATGGGAAGTTATTTACATGAAACAACGATTTAGCATTGCCAAATATAAAATCAACAGATCCTGTGTTGTCAAGGAGGGCGTCTTGCTCCCCCACAAGCCTAACTCCATAAAACACAGCTTTGTCACAGTCTACACGCAATGCTACTGCTTGACGTTTATCTGCATATTTATCTACCAAATTCTGCAAAACAAATTCACATATTGGTTTTCTACTCAGTACAAAACCAATAATACATCAAACGTAATTTAGGTGCCATTCTGTTGTTTAATCTGACATTGTTTAGTAACCTTCTTCTACTTCTGATATCTATTACAACTGCATAATTGTGCTTACTTCAGTTTCAATTGCACCAATTAAGTTTCCCAGAAAAAAAATCAATTTTTATTAAGTTAGTCCTTAATTAATTACCTGAATTGTAACAGCAGTTGCGCAGAAAAAATCAGATTGTACCAATAGAGTTGCTGTGTTAATTGTGCCAATTTGTTGGCCATTGGAGTCTTTGTCTGATGCCTTTGTACTGTTTGTGATAATAGCAAAGCCAATGCCATTACCTATTTGCATTCATTGTTATGTTAGGTTTACCTATTAATGAAATGAACAGCTTGCTTTTTCACATGCACTCTCTCTCTCTCTCTCTGCCTAAGTTAATTTTGAGCCACCTAAACATTCATTACTGCACATCTCATTGTCATAACAATGACTAAAATTAAAGTCCAGTAACTCTTTTTTCACTTTTTCCAGAAACAAAAGAAGTAAACTTTGGTTCAAGATTTGTTTTACATTGAAAAGAAAAAAACTGTGGTTTTAAGCATAATTCCTATTTAGATAAGTGTTTGATAAAATTAGTGTTTCGACTTGTTCATCAAAAAATGGTGAACTGGCAAAGAAAACTTAAGATTACAAGGCTTAAGAGGCATGAGAAAAATTATGGAAAATCTTAACTATTTGATGATGATGAGTGCAAAGAGTTGATTGTTACAAACCTATAAATTCCAGGATAAATGTATATCTTGACCCTTTGAGTGTTGTTTTGCAGAACCATATCTACAGCTCTTTTGAACCGTTGAATCTGCCATGATCACTGTCGGTATCACTACCCTCTATTTACCTCACAAAACACCTCTATTTTATTAAATTCAAATGAGCAACATATTTTTCATTCCTCCTATTATTTATTATTATTTTAGTATTTTCTTAAATTTATATTATTTTCTCTTAGTTTTTAAACTGTTTCTACTGAATTAATCATTAATTTATTATACTAACTTGATCAATTTGATAAGAAATTATAGATCAAAAAATGTTGCAGCCAATCATTATTTGTCATATTGACCAAATTTATCACTGTCAGTATTAAAGAGATATTTTATGAAACTAATTCTTTTTTAAAAAGTTATCTAAAATTATATTACTCAAATGCTATTTATTTATTTTGTAGAGTGTAAATTCTCGGTTGGGCTATCCTGAAGAACACCAAAATCTAGACAAATTCTTTCTCAATCTCCGTGATCTCATCCTCCACCTTCATAGAATTTCGAATTCAAAAATACTTTTACTGACAAAAAAGGACGAATTCCAAATATATTCTATTTGAAATGAAAAAAAAGGATATATGTGTTTTCTCTAAGCACAATGTAAAAAGAGGATATAAACCGAATATCATTTATCATTTATCGAGTTTATAAAATTTTGCAAACCAGATGTCATCCATCCCCTTTAAAAGATTGAAAACAGGATGATTTTTACCCATTGGCCATTTAATTTGCAATGTTTTTTGAAAATTGGCCATTTAATTTGTAAACCGGATGGAGTGACATGAAGACAAAGTAAAAGACTCTTATGTAATTGGTGCAGAAAGGAAATGTGAGTGTAACAACATAATAGATTTGCAAGTAAAGTAAAAGACTAAGACTCTTAATTTAAAATATTATTAAAAAATAAAGAGAAGAGTAAATGTGCAATGTAACAATAGAAAAGACTGTTCATTTTTTTTCTTATTTTATTTTAATTATATTAATTTTCATTGGGAGTGAGCCTGCAGGCAAAGTAAAAGACGAAATCCCTCTGTAGCGAAATTTTTCATTTGAAATGTTATTTAAAAATAAAGAGGTGAGTATTTAAAATGTTATTGGAAATTGAAGAGAAGAGTAAATGTGAGTATAGCAAGAGAATAGACTCTTCATTTTTTTTAATTTTATTTTAATTACATTAATCTTAATTGAGAGTGAGTGTACAGGCAAAGTAAAAGACTAAGACTCTTAATTTGAAATGTTAATAGAAAATGAAGAGAGGAGTAAATGTGCAATGCAGCAACAAAAGAGACTATTCACCTTTTTTAATTTTATTTTAATTACATTAATTTTAATTTATTTTAATTGGGAGTGAGCCTGCATGCAAATTTAAAGACCAAATTCATGAGTAGCAAAACTTTTCATTTGAAATGTTATTTAAAAATAAAGAGATGAGTATTTGAAATGTTATTGGAAAATGAAGAGATGAGTAAATGTGAGTGGAGCAACAAAATAGGCTCTTCATTTTTTTAATTTTTTTAATTACATTAATCTTATTTGGGAGTGAGGGTGCAGACAAAGTGAAAGACTAAGACTCTTAATTTGAAAAGTTATTAGAAAGTGAAGAGAAAAGTAAATATGTAATGCAGCAACAAAAGAGATTCTTCAATTTTTTTTTAATTTTTTTTAATTACATTAATTTAATTGGTAGTGAGGCTTGGACAAAATAAAAGACAAAATCCATGAGTAGCAAAACTTTTCATTTGAAATGTTATTTAAAAATAAATAGATAAGTATTTGAAATGTTA
>Ga0209700_107228_pt1 | contig 16016 bp, 6 predicted proteins | sample SiratroredBW_FD_187528 | JGI IMG/M metagenome (GOLD analysis project Ga0209700, IMG submission 187528) | Root nodule microbial communities of legume samples collected from California, USA - Siratro red BW (SPAdes) (version 2) | ecosystem: Host-associated > Plants > Roots > Nodule | place: USA...
AAAAACAAAAAAAAAAAAACTGAAAAAAAAAAAAAAAAAAAAAAAACACATAAAACATAAAATTATTTTGTTTTCCACAGCTCTCTCTTTGCATAAAATAAAACATGAGACAGTAATTCTCTAGAAGTCATCGTAATCATAAGCAAGATCATTCTCAACCTTTTCTGCGGCGTGATCAGCAATCTTGTTCTCCATATACTCAGCACCCTCCACAAGCGCGATTCCACCTAAAAGCCCACCTACTGCGCCCACAGCCAATCCCTTCCCCATCCCACCAAACATACTCTTCTTCTTCTCCTCTACTGCTGGCGCGTACCCAGACGCGCTCCCCTGCCCATACGACGCCGTTTGGGGCGCAGCACTATAACTCTGCTGTGGGACACCGTAACCCTGCGGTGGTGGTGCAGGATAACCTAGTGGTGGCGCATTGTAAGGATACCCACTTGGCGGCGCCCCGGAATAATAACCACCCTGTTGCGGAGGAGCACCGTACGGAGCATACCCATAGCCCTGGGGAGCAGGAGAATAATCCCTCACTCCATAAGGTGGCGCGTTGTAACCACCGGGCGGAGGATAACTGGGTTCTCTGATGGTCACGCTAACTTCAACCTTTCCTTGCGGTCTCCCTGATGGACGCTTGAGCGTGAGAGTGCGGCTCACGCGCTCCCCCTTTCCGGCATCATTGAGAATTTCGGAGAGCTTGAGCTTAGCCGATCCGATGAGGGGCTTGGTGTCTTCTTCCTCTTTGACAGCGTGAACGACATCGATATAGAGCGTTTGATCTTCGAGGGGCTTCGACGGCACTGGAATTACGAGCGTCTCATCCCAATTGGCTTCGGTGTCGCCGTTCTCGTCCACGTTAGTGGAGAGCTTGTTGCTGGGATCCACCCAAACGACGACGTAGGGGCGGTTCTTGCCGTTACGCCAGTTCACGTTCTTCAACCCCTTTGCCGATGAGAGTTTCACTTCCACCTCGTAGCGAGAACCCATTTCTAACGTTTGTAACTGTGAGTGATTTGGTTGACTAGTAGGTTTTGGTTCAGAACTGCAAGAAACTCGTGCGATTTTATAGAGAGAGTTTGTTTGGGTTTTTTTCACTTTGCGCTTGCTTTCCATTGCAATTACGATTTTGCCATCGTGAGTAAACTGACGAGTTTTATCTCAGACACGGTTTGGTGGGGAATGTGCCAGGAAATGGTATCTTCTATCAGGAAAGAAACAAACAAAAATACTGGTTACTTTTATGTTAAGTTTCTAAAATATATATAAAATATAGTATATAATTAATTGCTCTACTTTGTTTTGATTTAATGTGTAAGTAGAAATTATTAGATAACTCGGAAATAATTGCCTATTTAAACTAATATGTTTGGTCCGTCCGCTTTGTGGACCTGTATGCTTACTCATATAAGTTCTAAAAGGAAATTAGAAAAATTATTTAATTCCTGATAGGTAATATTTAGAAAAAAAAAAAATACTCATCCACGTAATTATATTTAGTCTATGTGTTTTGGAAGCTTAAATATTTAATTCACCAACCATTTATTTATACATGTTACTTAAGAATTTGTATGGTTTGCCACATTTGTCATCCTAAGTTGTTAGTCTACACCACATCAAAATATTTGATTTTTGATTCTTAAATAATTTATTATATTTCTATTTTTATAATATACATAAAATTTATCTTTATTTATGTAAATTTTTTTTATTTCATTTTTTCAAAAATCTCATCACATTTATTTTTAAATGAATAAATAAATAAATAAATAATACATTTTATATTTTTAAGTGTGACATTATATCACAGTATAAATATGTATAAATACATAAACAATTAACAAATGTTACATAATAATAAAAATTTATTCTTTTATTATATATATATATATATATTATATAATATGTGATATTTGATTTTAGTTTAATACAAATATGTTAAAATAAAGATCAACAATTTGGTAGTTTAGGTACTTGTAATGATAAATTACAAAGTATGAAATATAAGTGTTTTGTCTGACAAACAATATAATACATTATAATTTGTACTTAGTTTAATAAGTGAAATATTTAACAGACAATATGTGCACACAAACTTTAAGCTTATATTATACCTAACAAAAATATTCTTAAAACTTGTTATTATGTTATAAGAAATGTATTTATGAAGCACAAGTCTACATTAATATCATTACGAATGTGAGCTAAAGTTGTTTTTATTTCAACAACAATTTTATCAACTCTAGTTCAACTATCTGTCTTATACTACTGTCTTTGTTTTTATTATTTCATTTTGAGTAAAAAACTCTCTAATATAGGATTGACAAGTATCCAGCAATTGAGATGTTGTTTGAAGGACATATTAACGTTCAATGTTGCATGGAATGCATTTAATGTATATCTACTTGCTAGATGGAAGAAAATGAAGCTCTCAGCAATAAAAAAAAGATATTTACAACAACTTTTTCTTCCAAACTCTATATAAGTTATCCTTTGAAGAAGAACAAAAATAAGTAATCGATTGATATATCCCAAAATGCTGTCAAAATCTTTCAACTACCTTAAAAGCTTTATAAAGAATATTGTTGTGTTCATATAATAAATTATAAGATATTTTATATATTTATATACATTATAAGATGCTAACACTCACTAGGGAATAAACCCTTATGATATTTGTGATCACATTCTTATATAAACCTAATTTGTTTAGACAAAAGTGATTATATTTCAGAAAATACTCAGTGTCTTAACTAGGAGTAACAACAGTCTAAAGAATATTCTATATTATTAGGAGTGATTGCAATTCAAACAATACTCATTGAGTTAGCCAAAAGTGGTTGGCGTCCAAATAATAAACACTTTTTAGCAAAGAGTGACGACAGTGTTCCAAATAATATTTGAAGTTTTTAACTAAGAGTAACTGGGTGTTCGAATAATACTTGGGCTATTAGCCATTAGATGTTGCATTACAGATAATATGTAGCTTATAACTTGCAGTAGTAGTATACATAATGAAACTCAGTCAATTGAATGAGAATTAGACATTATCTGTGCATTATTAGACAAATCAGTATAAAAATTATAAAGTAAATATTTTGTTCCCCTATCCTTGTTCGATAGATATTATTGTATTGTACTAAGAAAAGAAAGATAAATTTGCAAACCAATATTTAGAAACTTTTATTTAATAGATCCTCTGTCAAGCTAAATTATCATCTAATTACTTGTTAACAAACAATACATTATAAAAAAGTTTTTAAAACACCAATTCAATCATTCATTCTTGTATTTTCATTATAACAAAACTGTGAAATAGTTGCCAAAAAATAGTGTTGACTATGGAGAAGACGCAAATAGCGACGGCCAAATCCACTTTAAATCTTCATTGTTGGAACACTGGAATTTGCATGGACCAAGCCCATGCTAAAATCGTCACAAGATAAAAAAAATATTAAAATGATGTAGCATTGTCTCATCTGACATAAAAGGAATGTTTTTTTTTTATCTTAAATAAAAGAACATAGCATCGGCTTGGTCGACACTAAAGAGTCTATTTATTAGGATTCACTTTCCTAATTTTATTTCTTACCTTATTCATCTTCATTGAGATCTTGTGCCGCTACTGATTTTGATTCCCATTTTTGTTTTCAGTTGCTCCAATATCCATTCCCAACTCACTTGAAGTTTTTTGGGCTCATTTTCATTATATGTAGGTATTGTTACATTTTAAATTTTTGAATAAAGAGTTTTGTATGTTCTTCACTATAAGGTTGTTGTGGTGTTAAATCTAAAACTATGTTGATGTTAAAGAATTTGAAACTACGTTGGAGTTGAAGCTAATATTGGAAAAAAAAATTTAGAAGTAACTTCATCACTTTAAATGTAATTTTATTATTTGAACACGAGTTTTATGACTTTATCACTTTAATTGTGATTTTATTATTTTATATGTGATTTTATCACTTATCACTTAAGCGTGATTTTGTCATTTTAACTATAACTTTGTCATTTTAATTAGGATTTTGTCGCTTTTTAATACAATTTCATGGCTTTAATGCGATTTTGTAATTTTAATTATGATTTTTTCATTTTGATGCAATTTTATCACTTTCATTTTAACTAGAGTTTATAACTTTAACTGTGTTTTTGTCGTTTTAAATGTAATTTTATCACTTTGAATATGATTTGATCGCTTTAATATGATTTTGTCATTTTATCAATGACTTTATATCACTTTAATTACGATTTTATCGCTTTAAACATGATTTGATCATAATACAATTTTGTCCTTTTAACTATGACTTACTTTAATTGTGATTTTATAATTTTAACTGTTTTAACTATGACTTACTTTAATTGTGATTTTATAATTTTAACTGTGTCTTTTTACTTTAATTATAACTTCAATCCGTCAATTGAAAAATGATTAGTAACATATAATTTTTTATTGGATGGATAAGTAAAAAGAACGGAGAGGTAGCTTTGTTATTGGTCCGGTGGACCAATAGTAAACTTATTGACATGCAAAAGAAATATATTGAACAATAGATAACCTTTATTTTAAATCTTGTGTTTAAGTATCTTTTGATTGCTATCATATTGAAATCAACTGTGTCCACTAAATAATTTAATTTCTATTATATTTACGTAAATAAAATATTTATATTTTCTATCACACTATAATAAATAATTAAAATAAATAATATTATAATAAAAATAAAACAAAATAATTTAAAAATTTAATTAACAAGTTAATCATCAATGTTTCTATTAAAATTTTAATACCAATTAGTTATCCATTAAAGTATTATAAATTAAATATTCTATTTAAAGATTTTCTTTAATATGTTTCTATTAGAATTTTGATACCAATTAGTTATTTATTAAAGTATTATAAATCAAAACAAGTATTCTATTTACAGATTCTTTTAAAGTATGGAGTGATTTGTCAATACCAATCAGTTATTCATTAAAGTATTATAAATAAATTTATAAAATAAGTTCTTAAACAAAATTACTAAAAAATCCTTTAACTTTTAAGTATTATTGACTTTGGTTGGGTTACAAATTTTCTAAAATTTTCTAAAATGTTGAATTTCGAATTTTATATTTTAGAGGTAATTCGAAACAGTTTTTTATTAATTTAAAATTAACACACTAGTAATTTGAATATATTATAATTTTAAACCGTCACACAAATAATATTTATCTTGAAATTTTCAACACAATTGGTAACAACTTTTAATTCTCATTATACTTTTCAAACAATATATATACATATATATATATATATATATATATATATATATATATATATATATATATATATATATATAAGTAAGAACGATAATTCACAAAAGAAAAATAAATAAAATTATAAAATATTTCCTTAAACAAAATTACTAAAAAATCCTTTAACTTTAAGTTTTATTGGATTTGGTTAGGTTACATTTTTTTTTAATTTTGAATGTATAATTTATGTTTTTGAGGTGATTTGAATTATTTTTTTCATTCATTTAAAATTAACATATTAGTACTTTAAATATATTATTAGTTTTAAATCGTCATAAAAATAACATTTCACTTAAAATTAACTATAACTTTTACACAATATGTGTGTATGTGTATATATATATATATATATATATATATATATATATATATATATATATATATATAATATATATATATATATATATATATATATATAATGTCTATTTTTTTGGATTTTATTTAAGTTGATAAAATTTCAGATATCACAAAAGTTATATTTGATTAAGATATTTTGGATAATTGATTTAGATAAGATTTATTTAGGATTTTATCATTATTTTGGGTTATAAATACTCTTCAAGCTTCTCAATTGTTGCACACTTTTTTCATTCTCGAGACTTCAAATTTGTGAGGTGAAATTAATATAGCTTTGAAGTTTTTCTCTTAAGTCAATCAACATGGTTACATCACTTTGTGCTAATGGTTGTGGGTTCCATGGTTCTACTTCCAACAAGAATCTTTGTTCAAAGTGTTACAAAGATTATCTCAAAGAAAACGACTTCAAATCAAAGGATTGGAAGGTTGTGGAGTGTGAAACGAATAACATGAATAACACAAATTTTTGTTTTGAAGATTTAACATCGTTGAATTCTAAAAGTTCTATCATTGATGATATAACTTCTGTTTGTGATGTTAGTAAGAAAAATGAGAGAAAGAGATGCAAGAGTTGCAAGAAGAAGATTGGGCTATTAGGATTTCAATGTCTTTGTGGAGATGCTTTTTGTGGAACACATAGATATCCGGAGATGCATGTATGCAAAATAGATTGGAAGAAAATTGATCGTGAAGTTTTGATTAAACAAAATCCTTTATGCATTGGTGATAAGCTAAAACATAAAATTTAGGATTAATTTTTTCATTTTCTTTATTATCCTACATTTCTACCATGAATTGTATAGGATTTAGGATTAATTAGGTTGGAATTCATCATTAAGTGTAATTGTTGATATTTTATAAATAAAAAAGTTAATATTTACTATCATGTCATTTAATCTGTTCTTTTTCTTGATATTTTATTTTGGATAATCTCCAAATGAAACATTTATTTACCCAATTATTTTCTACGCATATAAATTACAAAAAAAAAAAATGGCTACAATTACAAAATTTTGTATAAAAACGACACAATGATTTTTCTTCAATGAATTTATATTATAAATAATAAGGAAAGCACCAGAAATTATATTATAGTTTAAAGAATGTATTATAAATAATATTAAAATTTAACTTTTTGATAAGTAAATATTTTCAATGTATAAAATATATTTTAGATTTGCGATAGATAGAAGATAAATAATTTAAGTTGCGATATAATTTTATTTTAAATAATTAATAATTTAAAAGAATATACATTGAAATTTAAATTAAAATTAAATATAATAAGAATGATACACTGAACAAAAATAAGAGTTTAAGAATATTTGGTCAAGGAAGGTGTTTAGAATTTTTTTCTAGTAAGAACATCAATTTTGTAATCTTTATTTTATTTATTATTAATTATATCTTTTAATATCATAATTCGTATCAAAATAATTTAAATATCTTAATATTTACATATTAAATAATTTAAATGTCATATAGTATCATACTCATACTAAATCGATTTGGTAAAATTGGATTTAAGCGGTATTGTTCGGTCTCAACGTCCTTAAATTATTAATAATTTAAAAGAATATACATGAGAATTTAATTTAAAATTAAAGATATTAAAAATAATACTAACTAGTATATTTTTATTCACATTTAAAATATTTATATACTAATAAATATATCTTATAAATTAGTTATAAAGACTAATATATGCACTATGTAATTAATAATAAATAAAATGCATATATATACATACATATATATATATATATATATATATATATATATATATATATATATATATATATATATATATTATATATATATATATATATATATATATATATATATAGGTTACATATTTTCTAAAATGTTGAATTTCAATTTTTATCTTTTTGGAGTGATTTGAAATACATGGTACTTTAATTATTATTATAGCTTTTAAACCATATTTACTATTTATGTTATATATGTAATATCTATTTTTACGGATTTTATTTAAGTTGATAAAATCTTAATATCATAAAAGTTATATTTTATTAAGATATGTTGGATAATTGATTTAGATAAGATTTATTTAAAAGTTTATCATTATTTTTAGTTATAAATACTCTTCAAGTTTTTCAATTATTGTATTTTTCTTTCATTTTCTTGGTTTCAAATTTGTGAGACAATATTAATATATTTTTCAAAGTTTTCTCTTAAGTCAAATAATATGGTTACATTACTTTGTGTTATGATTGTGCGTTTCATGGTTCCGCTGTCAACAAGAACCTTTGTTCAAAGTGTTATCAAATTTGTTCAAAGTGTCATAAAAAACGTTGTAAGGGTGTGGAATGTGAAACGAATGATGTAACATTATGGAAAATTAAACAATATAAATATACATATATTATTTTTATTCCAATTTTGTTATGAATTTTTATATATATTTATTGTCCCACTTTTTGTTAGTAAATAAAGAATAAAGTGAATATTTAAATCAATCATACTTTTATCTCTCAACAACTCGGTATCGTATCTATAACACTCTTAATATTATATATGCATTATTTTTGGTATCGTATTAGTAAAGTCTTTTAACTATTGACTTATTTCATTCTCTATATTATATCCACTCTCGATAGTATAATATTATTAAAGTCTTTTCGACTATTGACTCACTTATTTTGTATAATCCCTCAGTTACTGTATTCGTATCACATCTTGGCCATTCGACTTTTGGCCTCTCAGTTACTATATTCGTATCACATCTCGCCCATTCGACTTTTAGCCTCTCGGCCATTTGACTCTTGGCCATTCGGCCTCTCAGCTATTTAGCCATCTCGCCCATTTGGCCTCTCCGTATTTGGCCATTCAACCATTCAATCTCTCGGTCATTTGGCCATTCAGCTCTTGATACCGTATCCGTATTACTCTCTATTGCCGCATCACTCTCGGAGGTCACATCACTCTCAGATACTATACGAGTATGTCGTATGATTGGACTAGAGAGACCCACAATAAGATATGTCGCATCAATATTGCGCCTTCCGCATCACTCTCAAATACTATATGAGTATGTCGCATGTGTTTTATTATAATATATAATATATAACGTATGTAATGTTATATATATGTATAATCGTATCGATTATACATTTATAATATAATATATATATATATATATATATATATATATTATTTATTTTAAAATGGATGACGTTTAATATAATTGATTACGTTTAATATAATCGGTTATATATATATATATATATTAATATATTATATTAATTATTTGTAAAAAATATTTTATTATTTATTTTAAAACTTTTATTTTATTATAAATTTAATTATTATATATTTTAAATTAAAATAACAAATGCTTTTTTATTTTTTATTTGATTATAATAAATTTAATATTTTAATATAATTATGGAAAGTAACTTTTTCGTAAGGGAAAGTTTAAAGATTTTTTTTTTGTGTTTTATTTTATCTTTTTCCAATTTTCATATTATTTTTACGTTCTTTGAAAATTTTTATAGTTGGAAATAAACAGAGCCTAAGTGTGGACTGAAGTCAATACTATTTTTTTAATTAATTATAAAATTAAATTTGTGGTGTATTTAATGAATTAGTACTAATATTTTTTTAATTATTTTGTCATGTAGCATATATTTAGCATATATTTAGAATGGATTAGAATTACTTTTGTAGAATAAGTTTGATTCATTTTATTTGCATTCCAGTTTTAACTAATGTTAAAAACAGTTAATCTATAATATTTTTATAACATTTTTATAGTGATATAAATCTTAAAATAATAAAATAAATTTACTTTATATTTTTTAGAAAAAAAGGTTTAAAGAATTTTTTAAAAACAATTGAAAGAATAAAATGATCAATTTCCGTATTCAAATGAATTACCCATAAAATGGGAAAAAATACGAATAATTTAACTAGACCAAATATAGTCTCAAATAATTAAATTAGAACAAAACATATGAAAATCTGGTAAACAATCTTAATATAATATATTGTTAATGTTTAAGATAAAATATTTTTTTTTCTCATAGCTATTTAAGTTAAGTTATGTTATTTTGAGAAATGATCAATTTAGAAAACTTAAAAAAAAAAGGAATATATTAATTAATTATATAATGTAAATTTGTGCATCTACACAGTGAGTGGAACTGGGTGGGGGTTGGAGTTTGTGGTGGGAGTAAGTGAAGTGTGGATTACGAAGTTGTTTGCATAATTAATATATATATATATATATATATATATATATATATATATATATATATATATATATATGATTATTCCAAAAAATATAGTTATTGATTTTTTAAAATTTTAATTATTATATTTATATTTGTCAAATAATATTTAAAAATATTATAATCATAGAAAGAAAATATATACCACTCGAGATTACATATAATTTAGATAAGTAAGATAATATAAATATATTATTAAATGTCTATTTCCTTTCTTTGAATATTGGAAGAGTATAATTCAATTAGTTATAGCATCCTTGTTAATCTTAAATTAGTCATTTCTTTCTCTTTTTTCCATGTCTCTACTTTTCTATAAATGAAGAATGTAAATGCATGCTTCTTTTTAGATTAAACCCTAAATCCATGCTCAGATTGAAATCTGCTAATCACTGCTTCTCCTTTTAATTGAACTCTTGATTTGAAATCAAATGGTATTTAAATTGATAGTTTGGTTTGATAAGGGTAAGTACTACATGTGCAAACTTATCCTTTCTTTTTTTTGTTTAGTTTGTCTTGTATTTTTCTTTTCTTTTTTATATTTTTGTTATTTTCCTATATTTAGTTGATTGTATAATATTTTAAAAAATTAATAAAATATTTAAATTATCTAGAAATAAAATAATTTAATAAAACTATTTCATTATAAATTATGGGATGTGGATATTTAGTCTTTCAAAAGTCATCTTTAGTATATTCAAATTCGTAGATAAAAATATTTAAATTCATAGAAAACAAATGAGTCTTGAGTGGTATGCTTTAATAAAGAATCCTATAACATATAAACAATATAGTTTATCTTTGTCTACTCCATATATGAATCATAAAAGAAAATAATGTTATTAAACATATTCTAATACTTAAAATCTTATTAACAATATGTTGTTTTTGAAATTAATATGTTGTTTTTGGACTCAAAAGTTGTTTATCTAATTGATTTTGTGCGAGAAGTCTTTTACATTTCATATAGTAGAGGTGAAAATAAAAGGTTAAAACATTCCTCAAACTTCATTGTCGCTTCTTCTCTAGTTGCTTTTATTGTTATAACAATGTGTATTCCTCCTATACAGTAAGTGAGGTGCTTAATTGAGCTTATGGTGTTCTTAGACAACTATTCTTTTATCTTGTAACGAAAATAAGACAAAGACAAATATTACAAAAATATATAATTACATATTACACATATATAATTAAAACGTTACTAATCGACCAACTTAATTAAGTTCATTTGATTGACACAAATCAACATCCAATTCCCCTTGCAAATTTTAGTTTTTTATAATTTCTTATATTTTTCGAATATATATTCTTATATTAATAATATCTTAAAGTTCCTTAATCTAATAATAATGATAGATAATTTTTTTTTCTCATGGCTTTAATGTTAGAAATGATAAAATTTTAGTGTAAAGGTAAGACTATAACAAAGATTACAAATTTATTAGTAATTCCTTTAAGACATTAAGACAAAAGTAATTGAGTGTGACTAAAAAGAACAAATTAGTTTATAATAATTGGATTACTCACTGATTTTCTGTGACTAAAAAGTTCAACCAGTAAATCAATCTCTAGTTTGGAAAAAATTATTGTCATTAAGTCATTCACAGTTTACACACTCTTCAGACAGAGGTAAAGGTGATGCATGAGGGTAAAAGAGATAAGGATGTGATAGGTAAGATTGGAATATAGATGTGCAATGAGATATGAGAATCTGAGACATGTGGATAGAGATGAGTATTTGAGAAAAAGCTCCCCCACCACCTGCCTAATTTGTAACCTGCATAACTACCTGTTGAATTATTGAGTTAAAAATTAAATTTAGGTAATTAAAACCTAGTCTACATTATCAGATCTTAAGTAAAAAAAAGGTCAAACCTAACTTAACCACCTTGTGCATTAGGTTTCCACTTTGTGTCATGTTGAACTTGTAATCAAGAGATCAAACAACTCCTTTTCTTTTTATTTTCTATATTTAATCAACTCCTTTTTTTATTTTTCTTTTATTATATATTTCTATTTATTCTATATTTTGATTCCATTTTTTGTTTCTTTCACCGCTTTCCAAACATTGCCTTGTATGCTTCTTGTTGCAGTCAAGCAGCCACACACCGGGCACAACTATAGATTTTTAAGGGAGAAATAAACTTAACACTATAACGTTTTCTTTAAACAATTATTCTTTTGTATAATAATCGTGACAAACACGACAACTTAGGGAATACAAAAAAAAAAAAAAAAAAAAAAAAAAAAAAAAAAAAACATAAAAAAAAAAAAAAAAAAAAAAAAAAAGAAATATGCAAAGTGTACACGCATTCAACCATGCTAATCCAAAATAAAAGTTAAGAAAAAACAACCATAACTGAAAAAGATAAAAGAAAAAAAAAAGTAAACGGTATTAATCTTCTTCTTTTTCTTTTCTCATATTCGTTAGGCGAAAAATTATGATTCTCTAAAAATCATCTTCTTCATATCCAAGATCATCCTCAACTTTCTCTGCCACGTCATCAGCAATCTTGTCCTCCAGAAAATCAGCACCCTCCACCAGTGCAACTCCACCTAGAACCCCAGCAAGCGCGCCCACAGCCAATCCTGTCCCCATTCCTCCAAATTTATTCTTCTTCCCTTCTTGCGACGCGTACTCTGTCCCGTAATTATAACTACTCCCTCCTCCAAACGACGACGTTTGAGTCTGCACATACGACGTCGTTTGGGGCGCAGAATTATAATAATTATCATTACCCTGATGATACGGGTACCCATAGCCCTGCGGCGCAGGGGAATATTCCCTTACATTTAGAGGAGGCGTGTAGTATGCATCCCGCGCACGATAGCCACCAAGCTCTCTTATAACGACATTAACGTCTACCTTCCCTTGGGGTCTTCCCGAGGGGCGCTTTAGTGCGAGTGTGCGACTCACGCGCGCTCCGATTCCAGCGTCTTCAAGCACTTCAACAAGCTTTAGCCGAGCCGAGCCGATGAGCGGCTCAGTGTCCTCCTCGGAACCGGAGTGAACCGTGTCGACGTGGAGCGTAAGATTCTGAAGAGGTTCAGGAGGAAGAGGAATAACCAGGGTTTGATTCCACGTGGCTTCTGTGTCGCCGTCCTCATCGACGCTCGTGGAGCACTTGTTCTTAGGGTCCACCCAAACGACGGCGTATGGGCGGTTCGCGCCGTGGCGCCAGTTCACGTTTTTCAAGCCACGCGCTGACGCGAGAGTGACTTCAAGTTCGTAATGGGAAGCCATGAGAGTTAGTGAGCGAATGGAAATGGAAAGTGGGAAAGAGTGTTTGATAGAACACAGGAAGCAATGATGGTGTGGGTTTTATAGGTAAAGTATTGGATGGGAAGTGTTTAGTGTTAGCCCTTAGGTTTTAAGGCTAATAACATAACTGCCATTGAGAAAAGGTTGCAATATAAATTAATTTATTTGCTAGTTCAAAATTTTAATAATTTTATCTTCCTTATTGATTTTATGTCATATTACCGTTACAAATTTTGTTTGCACAGAAAATTAGTGTATATTGAGTTACCTAAGTTTTTGATATTTTTCAAATTGTTATATAATAAAATTAGTAATTTGGAATTTTTTAGTTTTTTTCTCTATGTCTAAAAGTTTTTAATAAAGATATTAATTTATTTTTTATAATAATTTTATCATTTTTGAGTTTACTGTTTTGACATGTATTAATAGTTAGGTATTTATTACTATCATAACACGTGATATTAACAAAATTAGCATGCCAACACTAAACATTTAAAAGCAACACAATAATTGTTAAGACACATAATGCATAGATTTATTAAATGTTAACCATCAAAACCGTTAAAAGTATTTTTTGTTGAGTTGCTGAAAACTTATATGAACTTTCAATATTTATTACTAGAAAAAAAATACACGTTTAGTCCTTATATTTTTATTAAATATGGTTAAATTTTCTTTTACTTTCCCCTTTGTAAATTTGTTTTCAAACTTTAGAAGATCTTGAAAGTTTTATGAAAGTAAAATATTTAAAAACTCACTAATTCATGCCATAACAATACATAAAAGTCAAATTAAAAAAAATCAATTTTTAATCGATTGAATTGAAAAAATTAATATTGGCATATAGAATTTTAATATTGTTGATTTTCTTTTAAAGAAAAGTTTAAAAAATCTGATCTAGTTTTGATTAGGTGTTTATAATATAAATTTATTTTAGTATTAAATTATGATAAACAAAATCTCCTGTTGTGATAATAAATACGAGTTTTTATATGTCTAATGACAATATACGCAACACATCATATACATGTTTAGGTTAGATAAACTTACATTTGAGATAAACGATAAGATGTGTTTCAAAATCTTACGTATGTTACCTTTATAAATATTTATATTATATTTGTAGACAATGTTCTTTCATTTATTACCACATTTATTACTAAGAAGATCTCACAAAGAATGTTATTATCAATCTGTCATTAGTGCATAGTTCATCCGCTTCGTACAATCCTAATTTTTACTTTAGTTGAGATAAAAGTAATTTGAACTAGGCTTGATAGACTATGTTGAGTATAAAAACATTCCTTCAAATAGAAGTAAGCATTCACTGTTGCACATAGAGCATTGCATGCAGCCTTCTCTACAAGGACACATAATACCTAAGGATTTGCAACAACTCTTTTTGAAATCTCTATATATAGAAGGTTTCTTTGAAGAATAGTGTTTAAAATAAAGACAAACTTTTACATACAAACTTACGATTTATGTATAGAGATAAAATATTAGGCTTACAAAACCTAAGTTATTGATATAACAAGATTGTGTTCTTTAATTAGCTATTTAGAAGAGTGAATCTTATTTTATATATGTCGTAAGACGCAACACCTCTTTTAGTAAGCCAACTTGTGATTGTTTGATCACATCCTTTTATAATGAGGTTCTTTAGCTAGAAGTGACAGTGTTGAAAACAATAATCAATTGTTTAGCCATGAGTGACTTTGTTCGATAGAACCCCTAAAGATTGACTTTATTTCAAACAATGCTTAGGTGTTAGTTAGGAGCGACTATGTTCCAAACAATACTCAATCTTAGCCAGGAGTGATTGTGATCTAAACAATATTTAATTTTAGTTAGGAGTATTATGTTAGGTATCCATGTGTGAGTCTAAGTCCCACATTGAGTAGAAATGAGAAAGTTGAGCAACATATAAGAAAGATGACCCACAAACCTAATGCCATAAGGTTTTAGGTTGAAAGTAGTGTCATTCCCTTGTATGGGATGGGCTATAGTCTTATTCACGTTTGATCTCCCCTGTGTTTCCTCCCTCGAATCTCCCAACATGTTCGAGATAAAAAAGATACCCGCTTTCTATTTGCATTGATAGTTTGTCAAGTGAAACTCGATGAAGTTGATTAAGAATTATATGTAGTTACAGTTAATAGATGAATTGATATAAAACTATCAAGCGTAAATCTTTTTTTATTGTTAACACTTTTAGGTTACATGTTATTGAATTGTAATTTAACTTTAAAGGAGAGTCTTTTCACTACAAGAAATTATTAATTTACCTACAGATTATTACATATGAATTTCCATCTGTAGATAAATTTAACATTACCTAGGAATCTATTACATATAAATTTTACCTATAGATATTATCTACGGAAAACTCTGTAGGTAATTACGTATTGATCCTAATCTGTAGGTAAATCTGACATTACCTACAGATTTTACATTCAAATTTGTTACATATAGATATTTCTGTAAGTAATTACCTACGGATCCAAATCTGTATGTAATTACCTACGAATTTTTCTCTAGATAATATTAATAATTAATTTTATTGAAATTATTATTATTTTAATATTATTACTAATAATAATAATATTATTATTAATTATATTAACATTATTATTACTATTAACAATATTAAGATTATTAGTAATATTATTAAAATTAGTAAAAATGATATTATTATTATTACTCCTATTAATATTATTACTATTATTATAAATATCATTCATAATAATATTATTAATATTATTATTATTGCTATTATTATTATAATTATTGTTAATATTATTATTTTAATATTAATATTAATGTTGTTAATAAGAATAATATTAATTTTA
>Ga0209700_107231_pt1 | contig 16011 bp, 8 predicted proteins | sample SiratroredBW_FD_187528 | JGI IMG/M metagenome (GOLD analysis project Ga0209700, IMG submission 187528) | Root nodule microbial communities of legume samples collected from California, USA - Siratro red BW (SPAdes) (version 2) | ecosystem: Host-associated > Plants > Roots > Nodule | place: USA...
CTGACATAAAGTAAGAAGATAATCATTACATAGACGATTATAAATAGTGAATAATAACACAAGAAAAAGGTATGTTTTATCTAATCCAAGTTCATAAAAAACCTCTGATAACTAAGTACTGACTTAATGTTTTTTTCTTTTCACCTTTAATGATAAGTATTATATATATATATATATATTTCCAGCAGTTATCTTATTATCCTATCTTTGCACGAAACTTGCATTATGTTCATTTCTCACTTTTTGTGGAGAGATATATCTAACTTGTAAGTTTAACTGTTCTATGTCTTTGTAATATTTTGACAACTTCTCTTTTAATTTATTTGGTAGATAACTTTTAATGAAGCGTATTATACAATAAATCAGGAATACCGGTTATACCATTTGTCGGTCATTCATGCTGTCATGTTATTAATTATCCCCACGTGTCACATATCATACAAATTATCCAACTCGATATGTTATCGGTCACTCCCACATATCAATCTCTTCACCTGACTTATTTGGGGAAATGCTTAACTTCTAACAAAAGAATAGTTTCCAATAAACGTTACATCTTTCTTCTGACAAAAGTAAGATTGAGTAAACCTTACATCTTCTCCTGACAGGGGATAAAGAACAATAATCATACCTCTGGCAGAAGAAACCACACATCTTCCCTCTGACATAAAGTAAGAAGATAATCATTACATAGACGATTATAAATAGTGAATAATAACACAAGAAAAAGGTATGTTTTATCTAATCCAAGTTCATAAAAAACCTCTGATAACTAAGTACTGACTTAAGCATCGGAGAGTGCCTTCTGTAGGTACCTCCTCCTTTACTTAAGATGCCAGAGACTGGAGACCGACGAAGGAGCTGCTGGAGTTGATATCTTGGAAATATTGTTCTCAGCCTCAAGGTCCTGTAAGAACAATTGGTGCCTACCGTGAGGCCGAGGAGGTGCACAGACAAGATTTTCATGGTATCAACAAGAAGCAAGTTACAGGACCAAAGATAGGAGCACATCAACATGGCTAACGACTCTATAGCCATGCTCGCCACATTGCAACAGGAAATGGCCGCCATGAGACGAATAAATAAAGAGGAGATTAATGCATTGAGATGCGAAAACAAAGAAATGAAGGAGATACTGTATATCTATCCTCAGTCTTCTCCTTCAGAAGGAGATGGTACCAAACACACCATCGTGAACCTAACTGAGCCCAAGGGCTTGAAGCGTCATTCAACCACACACCACACCAATGATTTTGACCAAGCGGGAGGAAGCCGAAGACATCCTTTTGTTGATAGGATCATGAATGCGGAGCTCCCTCTTCATTGGAAGGGGCTAAACATGGAGCAGTATGATGGAACCACCGATCCAGATGAGCACTTGCACATCTACGTTACTCAAGTCGACTTATATATTGACAACGATGTAGTATTTTGTCGTGTGTTCCCTACTTCACTTAAGGGAGCACCTTTGAGTTTGTTCACCCACCTGCAACCCTACTCCATTGACAGTTTTGAGACACTAGTGGGAAAGTTCAGTGTCGAGTTTGCCACGAACAGGCCACACCATGTCGGCTCGATAGCCTTAATCCACATAAGGCAAGAAAAAGGGGAAACTATGAGAAACTTCATGGAAAGGTTCGGAAAACTAACCCTACGAATTCGGGACTTAGATCCAAATGTTTCCTTGTACCACTTGGTGATAGCGCTTCGTCTAGGCCCCTTTGCGGACGTCTATGCAAGAAGCCTACCCATGACCTTGATGAGTTGAGGTATAGGACAACGAAATTCACACAGTTGGAAGAGCTGTGCGAGTTTCGTAACCAAGCACGGACCAAAGGCAACACAGATAGAGGAAAGAGCAAAGAAAGGAACAATACCCAACACTTCAAACAAAGGGAGTTAATACCTCCTAAGTTTTCTCACTACACCTCTTTTAATACCAACATGGGACGAGTTCTCGAAGAAGCCTTGAGTGCCGACTAGGTACCGACCCCTAAAAAACTCCCAACACCACGAAATATAGATACTAGCAAGTGTTGTTGGTATCACCAAAACTACGGCTATAACACCGATGATTGTGTAACATTAAAAGATAGAATCGAAGAATTGATTCAAGCAGGTCATTGGGGAAGGTTCGTCCAAAGTAGAACTCAATATTCACCAAGAAGAAGTCCGAGCAGAAGTCCTAGAAGAAGCCTTAAACGTTATGCGCGTTGGTAGAGAAACCATTCCAGATCTCCTAGAAGGCGAAGAGAAAGCCAAAGGGGAACTTCTATCAGAGGAGTTATCAATACCATTGCTGGAGGTTTCATGAGAGAAGGCTCTTCAGCCTAAGTGAGAAAAAGGCACTTGAGGAACATGCAAGCTGTGCACTACTCCTAAACTGGGATGTAGAGAAGGATGCCACCCATAACTTTCACTGATCGCAATTTCAAAGTAATTGACCCCAAACAAGACAACCCCATGGTCATAACAGTGAAAATTGAAAACTTTGCAATAATGAAGATCCTTGTTGATCAAGGGAGTTTAGTTGATATTTATACTAGAAGACGTTCAAGAAGTTAAAGATTCTAGAAACCAAGATCCAACCGTATGACGACCAGATTGTCAGGTTCTTAGGAGAATGAGGGAACACAGAGGATTTATAGACCTCTACACGAAGTTTGGGGAAAGAGGACATCAAACTTCCGCTATTAAGATTTGCTACTTGTTGGTGGAAGCCAACACATCCTACAATGTCCTCCTAGGATGACCCTCACTGAACCAACTTGGCGCAATTGTGTCCACCCCCTACTTGGCCATGAAATTCCCTTCCTCAGCAAGGGATATCATAACTGTCCATGTGGATCAGAAAACTGCAAGAGAATGTTATGCTGCTAGTCTAAGGTTGGAGCTGATAAGATCTGAACCTGAGAAGTCCAGCAAGAGGGTAAAAGGGAAAGAAGAAGCACAAAGTGTAAATGTAGCCGACCTGGACCCGAGAATAGATGAAGTACGAGTGGAACCCGTCGAAGATGTGATCCAAATACAACTCCATGATAAGGAACATGGCACAAAGCTCGGAATCTCTTTGGGAAAGGAAGAGGCAAAGATTATACGACAAGTCCTCGTCCAGAATGCTGACATGTTCGCATGGATGACCGAGGACATGCCGGGAGTTGATCCTGAGGTAATGTCTCATAGGTTGTTGGTCTACAAGGATGCTAGACCTATTGCACAGAAGAAAAGAAAGCAAGGCGAAGAGAAAAGGAAAGCAACAAAGGACGAGGTATACAACTTAGCTCGCCAATGAGTGATGGTGAAGAAAGCCAATGGAAAATGGAGGATGTGTACTGACTACACAGACCTCAACAAAGTGTTCCCAAAGGATGCTTATCCTTTGCCAAGTATTGACAGATTAATAGACAGTGCAATGGGGCACAAGATCCTCACCTTCTTGGAGGCTTATTCAGGTTACAACTAGATCAGGATGCATTCAAGAGATAAAGAGAAGACCGCCTTCATGATGAAAGATGCAAACTACTAGTATGAGGTCATGCCATTTGGTTTGAAGAATGCAGGAGCCACTTATCAGCGACTCATGGATAAGGTCTTCCATGGGCTAATCGAAAAAAATGTAAAAGCATATGTCGACGACATTGTTGTCAAGTCTGACTCATTTGAACAACACAAGGCCGACCATTAGGCCGACTTGACAATTGTGTGTTCAGTGTAGAAGATGGAAAGTTCTTAAGATTTATGCTCACATATAGGGAATAGAAGCAAATCCCGATAAATGTCAAGCGATTGTGGGGATGAGGAGTCCAAAAATATTAAAAAGATATAGAAATTGGTTAGTAAGTTACCTGCTATATCCATATTCATTTCAAAGTTGACCAAGAAGACTGGCCAATATTTTAGTCTTTTTTAATATACTTACTAATCGTTTTATTATTTCTCATTATTAGTACTTTTTATGGCTGGGAATAAGAACATCACAATTTTGAGTTGAGTCATGCCAATATGAAATTTTTTTTTGCAAGTTTGATAAATAATACTTTTCTAAAATAACTATTCCTTCCGAAAATATATTTCATTAAGAAGTTAGATAGAAGTAAGACCAAAATTTCTTCCAATTAAGTAAAATCTAACACACATAGGTATTAAATTTGTTAACCACGATTCCGAAAATTCTTTAGAAAGTGATTAAGCATATAATATAGAAAACTTGACGAATCACGTAACATGTAACTTAAAATCATACAAGAAGAAAGTGGTACATCATAAAGGATATTAATTTGTGTAAACAAATTAGAAAAGGAATAATCTTCACTTTAAAATTATGTTTTTTCTTATAAATTTGTTATCGAGGAGTAGTTCAGTATCTTTAATATATAAATAAAGTGGAAGAAAAGTTATGACAGCATAAACATTACAAATTGATAAAACAAGATAAAATATTATTGAAACAATAAAAAGATATTGATGTTTATACTTTTGTTCTTTTAAAAGTTCGTGTTATACTGTATATATGCGTGCATGAAGCTTCTTACTAGTGATATATTCTAGAGGTGATATAGTATTTATGTTATAATATATAAATCACTTTGTTTTTTTTTTTTTTTTTTTTTTTTTTTGTTTTTTCTTCGTTGTAAAATGATAAATACCCTTCCTGCATTTATTTTAATTCATTTACATAGTAAAAAATAAAAAATACTGATATTCATAAGCAAACCATTTAATATTATAGACAATATTAAACAAATATAAATTTTTAATTATAAAGAAACAAGAATGAAATTATTTATTATTATATAACATTACATTGTTATATTAAAATTATAAATTGAGTGCATATATTGATGACAAAATACACAAAAAATATAAAACCAATTTATACGTAATAAAAAAATTGTTTAATTTATAGCAAAATAATTGTGTTTTGAAAACAAAATAATATGGAAAAGTTTGAAGTCTTTCTTGAAAGAATTAAACAAAATCTGTGATTTAGGAAGTTGAGAAAGCAATGCAAGGTTTAAAAAGTAAGATATTAAAAAAAAAAAAAACTAAGGGAAAAGGAAAGTCAATAGAAGACATTAAGGGTAAAGGCAAGAAAAGAAAAAAATCACAGTAAATATAAATGTAAAGGAAAATAATTATTAACATAGAATGAATTTATTGTATTAACTCTTTTATTTTCACTTCCACTTTACCACTTCAAGAATATCCATACAAATGTTTTTTCTCTTAACCTTTAATACTAAGTAAAACATTATATATAAATATACTTTCCCGTAGTTATCTTGTTATCCTACCTTTGCACGAAACCTGCTCCTCACCTTTTATGGAGAGACACGTCTAACTTATAAGTCTAACTGTTTTATGTCTTTGTATAATGGAAAATAATACTTTGACACCACTGTTCACATAACTCCCATTTGACACTCTTACATGTCACATGGGTCCCACCAACGAAAGAGAGAGAATGCATTTGTTTTTGTTGTATACAGAAGGGAAATTTCGTCAAATGTAAAATTACACATGACTAACCACTTATCTGAACGTGACTAACCACTTACCTAAACATGACTAACCACTTACCTAAACCTGTCTAACCACTTACCTAAACCTGACTAACCACTTACCTAAACATGACTAACCACTTATATAAACATGACTAACCACTTATATAAATATGACTAACCACTTATATAAACATGACTAACCACTTATATAAACATGACTAACCACTTACCTAAACATGACTAACCACTTATTTGAACATGCTAACCACTTATATAAACATGACTAACCACTTATATAAACATGACTAATCACTTATATAAACAGGACTAACCACTTATATAAACATGACTAACCACTTATATAAACATGACTAACCACTTATATAAACATGACTAACCACTTAGCTGAACATGAATAACCACTTATCTAAACATGACTAATTACTTATATAAACATGCCTAACCACTTATATAAACATGACTAACCACTTATATAAACATGACTAACCACTTATATAAATATGACTAACCACTTATCTAAACATAACTAACCACTTATCTGAACATGACTAACTACTTATCTGAACATGACTAACTACTTATTTGAACATGACTAACCACTTATCTGAACTTGACTAACCATTTGTATAAACATGACTAACCACTTATATAAACATGACTAACCACTTATCTAAACATGACTAACCACTTATATAAAGATGACTAACCACTTATATAAACATGACTAACCACTTATATAAACATGACTAACCACTTATATAAATATGACTAACCACTCATATAAACATGACTAACCACTTATATAAACATGACTAACCACTTATTTGAACATGATCCCCCACCCCCCGCTAATGAAACGACTCAGCTGCAATGGATGGCAGAGGGTCCGTAGTACCCAAAGCATTGGAGTGGTCCAGTATCCGGGAAGGGGCTTAGAAGTGCCTACTACTATACCACACTACACTCGGCTCTACACATTTACAGAGCTAACCCCTACTCATGTTCAAATAAGTGGTTAGTCATGTTTATATAAGTGGTTAGTCATATTTATATAAATGGTTAGTCGTATTTATATAAGTGGTTAGTCATGTTTGTATAAGTGGTTAGTCATATTTATATAAGTAGTTAGTCATGTTTAGATAAGTGGTTAGTCATGTTTATATAATTGGTTAGTCATGTTTATATAAGTGGTTAGTCATGTTTATATAATTGGTTAGTCATGTTTATATAAGTGGTTAGTCATGTTTATATAAGTGGTTAGTCATGTTTAAATAAGTGATTAGTCATGTTTAGGTAAATGAATAGTCACGTTCAGATAAGTGGTTAGTCATGTTCAGATAAGTGGTTAGTCATGTTCAATTTTACATTTGACGAAATTACCCTTCCATATCCAAAAAAAGCAAATACATTCTCTGTCTTTTGCTGGTGGGACCCATGTGACACGTAGGAGTGTCAAATAGGAGTTATGTGAACAGTGGTGTCAAAGTATCATTTTCCTTGTATAATATCGTCCTGATCAATAATTTAACAACTTCTCTTTTAATTCATTTGGTACATAACTTTTAATGAACATATTACCAACTTTTCAAGATTTTTTTATACCATATAACTATATTTGATAGATTAATTAAATATCACTTTTACAACATTCCTTTTGGATTAACAGTATAAGTATATATATATATATATATATATATATATATATATATATATATATATATATATATATATATATATAATATTTTGTACACAATTGCAATGTATATGTACATATTTTAGAGAAGTTTCTTATAACTTTAATTATAACAAATTATTTATGTTTAAAATAGTTAAGTTAATTTCATTTCCAAACCATTTTTAAAGTTTGGAGATATAGATTGAGAACGGGTTGAGGCACAATATTAAAGAGGTGATCATTTATATGATTCTCTATATTGGTAGAATAAGGTAAAATGGTGGAGGGTTAAATGATAGAATAAATCTTTTTAATGATGAATTCAGTCATCATATTAAATTATTAAGAGTGAGTATCCAATAAAAGAGTCACATATATGTATTCATGGATGACAATTGATTACTTGATATGGTTATGATCTTTCTCAATCAAAATCTTCTTTATTCCTCTTACTAAACTTGAGAGTGACTCCTTTTGATGGGGTAAGAGACCACAAAGTTTTTTATGTTGATATATTGGGGACCAACCCTTAACCTCTCCTTTTTCCTTTTTAACTTCTCAACAAGCGGTTCCCATTAAACCAACAAACCGAGAAATTAGGGGGTGTCATTAAAATTATCTTAATTTTTCATTAAATCTATCTTAATTTCAAACGTTTTCGAACATTAAGAAGATCAACAGCTAATATGATTATATATATATAGCTCACAATTAAAGGAAATATAATTTTCTAACAATCTCTCACTTGGGCTATATATATATTGTCCTAAAATAATCATATCACAAAATAAACTATAAGTGCACATACTGAATGTTATTTGTCCTTAACTACTTAAACAATCTGGTCTATCTCATATACCAATCATGGAATTACCATGACTATCATCACATTAAATTTGCTAATGAATCACGATGATTACCATACTGATATACTCAACGACATATATCAAGTTTGAATGAGTAACATAAAAATCACATGAAATTTGATCTCACGCATGTCTATTTCCAACTTGTCCAACTTTATAATCTTCACTAAGATCTACCCAAAATTTGCAATATTAACATTGTAAACAACATAATGTAAATCATCATCTTTTATTCTGCAAAAAATTAAATAATATAATGTCTGGCATAAAACATATAAAGTATACAAAATAACCCCACTAAACTAAGTTATCATAAAAAATGATACTCATATGAGCAATATGCTCATGAAAGACTTTAGGGATCAATCCTTTGGTTAATGGGTTTGCTAGCATAAACTTTGTTTCTTTATGTTCTATAGAAATCTATTTTTCTTGAACTCTCTCCTTAACAACCAAAAATTTAATATCAATATGTTTTAACTTTGTTGAGCTCTTGTTGTTGTTGGAGTAAAACATTGTTGAATTATTGTCACAATAAATCTTTAATGGCTTTTCAATGTCATCTACCACATGAAGCCTGGTGACAAATTTTCACAACCATATGTCATGGTTAGATGCTTCATAGCAAGCGACGAACTCTGTTTCCTTTGTCGAAGAAGTCATAAGAGTCTTTTTAGCAGACTTCCATGAGACAACTCCTCTAGCCAACATGAAGACATAGTCAGATGTAGAGCGTTTACTATCTTGGCATCCCGTAAAATCATAGTCAGAGAACCCAATGATCTCTAAACTTTTTGATCTTCAATAAGTGAGTATATAATCTTTTGTTCTCTTCAAATAACGCATCACGCGTTTAAGTGTTATCCAATGATCCATGCCTGGATTGCTCAAGTATCTGCCTAGAACTCCTACTATGAATGCTATATCAAGACGTGTGCAGACTTGAGCATACATTAAGCTCTCTATTGCTGATGCATAAGGTTTATCATGCATTATTGTCTTTTCAAGATCATTTTTGGGGCACTGTTTGAGACTAAACTTGTCTCCTTTGGCCACGGGTGTGTCGACCGGTCTACTACTTCCCATGTCATATCTACTTAAAACTTTATCAATATAGTTTTTCTATGATAATCCAAGAATACCTCAAGAAAAATCTCTTAATATTTCGATTGCTAATACAAAAGAAGCATCACCAAGATCTTTCATTTTTAATTTGTTCTACAAAAATTTCTTGGTTTCATGAAACAAACCTATATCATTGCTCGCAAGTAGTATATAATCGACATATAAGATTAGGTATACATATTTACTCCCACTGAACTTGTAGTATACACAATCATCAACAATATTTGCCTCAAAGCCATATGAGGTAATAACTTGATGAAACTTGTGATACCATTAACGGGAAGCTTGTTTGAGACCGTAGATGGATTTCTGTAATTTGCAGACCATAGACTGTGGATTACCTAACACAAAGTTTTCTGGTTACACCATATAAATTGTCTCCATTAAGAAATGTTGTCTTAACATCCATCTAATGTAACTCTAAATCAAAATGAGCTACTAATGTCATTATTGTTCTAAAAGAATCTTTTGAAGATACTCGAGAAAAAAGTTTCTTTATAATCTAGCCTTCTCTTTGAGCAAAGCCCTTAGCGACTAGACAAGCTTTATATCTTTTGATATTACCCATAGAATCTCTTTTAGTTTTAAATGTCCATTTAAAACCAATGGGTTTCACACCTTTAGGTAATTCTACTAGATCCCAAACATCATTGTATCTCATAGAATTAATCTCATCCTCCATGGCATTAATCCATTTTTGAGAATTAGAACTTTTCATGGCTTGACAGAAGTTGATCGGGTCATCTTTTATTAATTTAATGTCATCCTCATGTTCTTGGAGGTACACCAGATATTCATCTAAAATAACACTTCTCCTTTCTCTGGTAAATCTTCTTAGTGACACTTCTTGAGGTTGTTGAGTTTGTCCTATAGATTGTATTTGAGGAGGATTCTCATTGTGGTATTATTTTATAAATGTGTCCTGAATAACAATAGGTATGAATACCTGATCATTATCAATAATAGATTTCTCATCAAAAACAACATTCCTAATGTTTCCTTCTCCTCCAAACTCAACATCCTCGAGAAATATTACATTTCCCGTTTCAAAAATTAATCTTGATGTAGGATCATAAAATTTTTATCCCTGTGAGCGTTCAACATAACCAACAAAATAGTAGCTAATTGTCCTTGACTCCATTTTTCTTTCATGTGGCTTATAAGGTTGTGCCTCAGCTGGACAACTCCAAATGTGTAAATATTTTAGGCTAGGCCTTTTATTAGTCCAGAGTTCATAAGGGGTTTTGTAACTGCTTTGCTTGGTACCCTGTTAAATATGTACACTATGGTCTTTAAAGCTTCTCCCTAAAGTGATTCAGGAAAGGTGGAATGACTAGTCATACTTCTCACCATATCCTTAAGAGTTCGGTTTCTTCGTTCTACAACACCATTCATACTAGGTTTGCCAAGTATGGTGTATTGCGGAACAATTTCGCACTCATTTAGAAAAAGCGCAAAAGGTCTTGGACGTTGTTCTCCTGATCCATGATATCTTCCGTAGTATTCACCTCCACGGTTAGATTTGACAACCTTGATTTTTTTATTTTTTTTTTGCAAGTTGGAGTTCAACTTCAGCTTTGAAAGACTTGAAAGCATCCAAGGATTGAGACTTCTCATGAATTAAGTATAAGTACCCATAATGAGAGTAATAATCTATAAATGTAATAAAATACTATTGTCCATTGCATGAAGCAGTAGGAAACAGACCACATGTATCAATATGTATTAGTTCTAAGACATCTTTAGCTCTCTCTGGACTTAGTTTTCTTTCATTTGTTCTTTTTCCCTTGATACATTCAATACAAACTTGAAAGTCTTTTAAATCTAGGGGTTCAAGAATTTCATCCACCATATGCATCTGAATTCTCTATTCAGAGATATGGCCTAAACGCTTATGTCATAATGAGGCAGAATTCTCATTTAATTTTTGTTTTGTACCTCTTGAACTTGTTTGCAATATTTCATTGCAGAAATTTAAATCAAGCTTATACAGATTATCAATTAAAAAATTGGAACAAATAACACTTGAGTTTTGGAAGAGACTAACTTTATTATTTCTGAAAGAAAAATGATAACTAGATTTGTCCAAACGAGAAACAAAAAACTAAATTCCATCTAAAAGACGGTACATAAAACGTCTCAAATAAATCAAAAAACAATTCAGTCTTAAAATATAATCTGAAGGTTCCTACAACTTCCATTACAACTTTATTGCCATCCACCACATAGATGAATCTTTCAGCATCACTTGGTGGTCGGCTCCATGGACAACCCCTTCTTTGCACTCTAAGCGACATATTTGGCACAATCCTTTTTTATGTGTCCTATCTTCTTGCAAAAGAAACATTTTAAAATCTCATTTTGTTTCTTTATCTTTTTCTGCTGACAAGGTGTAACCACAGTAGCCTCATGCTTTATTTATGCTGATAGGACGAAGCCACATGAGCACTTTTTGTATGTTCTCGCTGTAACCTCTCTTCCTCTTGCACACAGTGAGATATAAGCTCATTCAAGGACTAAGTATCCTTTAGAGTATTATAACTCACTTTAAATTTCCCAAAGTGTGCAGGAAGAGAAATCAAAATCAAATGTACGAGTAAGTCCTCAGACAACTCTAACTTTAGTGTTTTCAATTTTGAAACAAGATGAGACATTTCCATAATGTAATCCCTTATGTTCCCTTTGCCTTTATATCTCATAGAGACAAGTTTGCTCAAAACGTTACCTGCCTCCGCCTTTTCATTTTTGGCAAATAATTGAAGAACATCCTCTAAGAACTTTTTAACATTGCTATCTTCAGTAATAGAGTCCCGAAATGCTTCGAGAATATAGCGTTTTATAATCATTACACTCATTCGATTGGATCGCTCTCATTTCTCTATTTTAGCCTCATTAGCATTTTCTTCAGCAGCAATATAACCAAGGACAATCTCTATAGTATCTTTCCAAACTTTGAAGTTTGTACAATTTAGCATAGGGATGTTGTTAACTTAAGCAGAAACATTGGCAACTGAAGCAACAACAACTGTGTCCATCAAAATATTGTTAGTAAGAATAATGGGAAAGTTCATATTGAGATACCTGGAACAACATTAATTTTTAATCTTTGGATAGAAAATTAATTGTAAGTGGTACTCTCATTGCAGTAATCAAATATTGTCTATCAAACATTAAGTCTTTCTTTGGACCGACTAAGTGTTCACATGGAAACTTCAGAATTTGCAACCTATTTATTACTGCATATATTTTCTATTAATTAGCCAAACAATAATCTTCCTTTAGGCTGATTAGTGCTTGCATAATTAGCCAAAAAATAAATAAATATATAAACTTAAGGTTTAATGTTTATTATTTGGCCAAACAATAAACTTCCTTTGGGTCGTTTATTATCCGCATAAATAATAAGCATCATATAAAAAAAATTGCATCTGCATATGTAAAAAAAATTGCATATGAGCAGTGTATATTACAATGGAAATAAAGGCTTGGAATAGTGAATCGTATTCAGTGTGATAACGAAACAAAAAAATATCACATATGCTTTCAAGGCAATAAACCAGCGACAATATTATGCATATCATACAAGCAAATCATATGAATTACCAAAATTGCAACATACAGGAACTAAGGCCACAACACATCAAAATAAGCCCAATGCTTAGTATATGTGAAGCAACTATGTCGAACATATGTTAATCCGATCACAAATGAATATATTTCGTCTGATAGACTATATAATCAAGTTTTAATTCATCTTATAAGAAAATTGAAGATAATTCAAACTATAATTACAAACCAAGACTTCAAGTTGACTTGCATGAAGAATATTCCAAAGCTTAAGTATGAAAAATAGAGAAAGTCTTCTACGATTATCCTAGGAAGATTTGCACCAAACAACAACGTTCAAAAATATCTATGGGTATGAGCTAATCCTGAAATGAACACTAAGTTCTTTGATACGGCTTGGTTCAACTCTAGCTCAGTTGTCTATCCTATACAGTGTTCTCTTTTAACCTATGTTTATCTTCTACCAAAGAAGATAAGTATTGTCAGTTATTAGAGAGGTGAAATAAAGAACATAAGATAATTTAATGCTTCATGTCATGCATTTAGTACTTCTCTACACAAGAGCTCATCAGACTATGGTGGAGGAAGAAACACTAGTAGAAAAAACGCTTTCTACATCAGTTCTGGAGGATATTTTACTTCGGTTCCAAAACCGATGTAAATGCAGATAACGTAGCAAGTCTTAGACATTTTACGTTAGTTAATCGACGTAGTATGTGCATATACTATATCGGTTGATTAATAAATCATCAATGTAAAATAACAGTTCAAATAGCGCTTAGGAGGAGATACTACGTCAGTTGAGAACCGACGTAGTATCTACCCTATTACGATGATTGGGAGCCCACAACCAACGTAATATCTCTATTTTTTGAAAAAAAAAAAATTCTAGAATTTTTCGGAATTCTTTGATAGATATCTAATCCATACAAGGAAACACCACAAAAATTTCCATAATTTTTTGACAACAATAGATAGGTGAAATAGAAAAAAATATGTAAAAATTACTAAAAATCTAAAAAAGAAATAGTAAACGATGAAATTTTGGAAAAATTTTGGATTTCGAATTCCCTTTGGGTATTGCCCATAAGCTTTATTATGTTCTTTCAAGCAACTTTTATTTTTGGAGCGTCTCAATCCGAGCTCTCTATCAAAAGTTATGACCGTTTGAAGTTTTTTCGCCCTAAATTTTTGAAATCCTAAATCTATAATAAATCTATACAATGTAAGAACTCTACCATCAAATATATACTAAATTAAGTTGTTGATACAAAATTTGGGTAAAAAATAATTTTCTATTTATTTTTAATGAATTTTACAAAATTGCTAACATTTTGCAAAGAGAAGCGGCAAAGGATGTCGAACCAAGCATTCACGGCGGCAGAGAAAGTCTCATGCATCAAGTGACAAAACTCAATCGAGACAACTGCGGAGCTTGCACACGCTAAACGAACCCTAGCAAGACCAATGAACACAAAGATGCAAATAAAAACCAGTGAGAAGAGAAAGTAGCACCACACGAAATGCAAATGAAAACCCGTGAAAAGAAAAAGTAGCACCACGCAAAATGAACCCCACAATGTGAAATCGTGAATGCAATGGAGGAAATGAAGTGAATGGAGGCACGTGACACAACTTCGAAGACAAAAATGGCAAAGCGAAGGAGAAAAACTAGCAGAGCACTCGAAAGTGAAAACGAATGAGGCAAAAGCGTAAGAAAAACAATGGCTGAAATGTTAAAATGGGAGATATTAGTCGGTTACAACTCAATAACCGACGTAGTATTTAACCCTAATTTAAACTAAAGAGGACATATTACATCGGTTGGGATCCCAACCGATGTAATATGTGACCAACTTTACCCAATTTTCGCCGAATTCACTTTCGCGTGCACGAGGGAGATACTACGTCAGTTGAAAGCTCCTAACCGATGTAATATTGCTACATACTATATCGGTTTGGAGCCCCCAACCGACGTAGTATCTTCACCGCCATTACAAAGTTTTTAAATTTTGAATTTTTATTTTTCCAGGCTTTTTATACTTCGGTTATTTATGGAACCGACGTAGAATACGTCGGGTTTGTGTAAACAGACGTAATAGCTCTTCAAATATTTACAAAATTATCACCATGTTTTTGTTTACATTAGTTCCTTTTTAACCAACATCATATCCTGTCGTAGAAAGTCATTTTTCTACTAGTAAAAGAAGACAACAAAGAGAGTATAAAAGTACTCAATGGTTAGAAAAAGGGATTGCAACAACTATTTTTTTTAGCTTATAAGAAGACATGTTTTGAAGAAAAGAAGTCAAGAAAGTGAGTCATATTTTTGTAAGTGCTGCAACATTGTTAATTTTTTTTATACCTTAAAGTTTTGTAAAAACATTGTTTATGTTCATTTCTGCCTAGTAGTAGAGAGTACTTAAACCTTGTATATATCGAAAAAATGTTACCTTCTCTAATAAGTAAAACTCAGTGGTATATTGATCACTCAAACTTTATAACTATATTGAGTTAGGAGTGACTAATATCAAAAATATTTATTATTAAATCCGAAGTAGCTAATTTCAAGAATAGTCATTATTGAGTCATAAATGACTAAAATAAAAAATACTCTATTAACTAAGACTGAATTCATCATAGAGTACTAAGTGGTAGTTATTTCATTTAACCTTTAAGTATAAATGTTTGTGTCAAATTCTATACCTAAATCGGTTTCCTGTATTTTAGGTTTTGGTTTAAGCCAAAACCAACCAAATTATAAAAAAAAAAAAATACTGTCAATTTTTACATCATACCATACCATATCTGGCTCAGATTTATGTCATACTACACTTTGACATCCATTTACAACAAACAAATATGGTATGATTCCACGTAAAAATTATTTTAAAAATAATCTGATATCAATTTACATTTGTCTATCAATGTAAAAATAAGATTTATGTCAGGTAAAAGGTTTAACGTAAAGAAAGGTACGTCTCCCCTATCTACATTAGACTTTTATATAACAATTTTCCTAAAAATCTAAAACAAAAACTCTTTTGTACTAATATTAATAGTACACGTTTATATTTAGGACATTACTAATAAAAAAGTAAAAATAAATATAATTATGTTATGTGATATTTGAATATTATAATGCGATAAAACTGAATCAGAATAAAGATAATTAATGGAAACAATTGTTGTCATCAATGTGAATTTTATTATCTCTTTACCATAGACAAGGGTTAAAGTGACTTTTATATAT
>Ga0209700_107232_pt1 | contig 16009 bp, 2 predicted proteins | sample SiratroredBW_FD_187528 | JGI IMG/M metagenome (GOLD analysis project Ga0209700, IMG submission 187528) | Root nodule microbial communities of legume samples collected from California, USA - Siratro red BW (SPAdes) (version 2) | ecosystem: Host-associated > Plants > Roots > Nodule | place: USA...
ATCGGTAAGATTTCTTTTTTTTTTTTTTTTCTCCATAGTTCTTCCTACTTTCTTTATTGCATTCTTTGACGTGGCTTCATCAAATTATAGATATTATGAAAAAAATTATAGACACTAAATTGAAAGAAAATAAAAATTAAATACACTATAAACAGTCTTGTAAATAGATAATTGATGGGAAATTATATAATGATTAAAATCCTCTATATCATATAAAGAATAATACTGCAGGTAAATAACAAAAATCACGGAATATTTTTTATTGTAAAAGAAAGAACAAATAAAAAAAAAATTATGAATGCAAAGGGTAATTCGGTATTTTAAAAATTTATAACTGCATCCCACAATTTGTATAGTGCAGATAAAAGATGACCAAAGTCCAAGTACAATTAGGTAATAATATATTGCAGTGATCGGGCTGAATAATGAAGGTCCCAAGATATACTACCACGGAAATCTCTTTTTGCACCTCCATGGTTTCTTCATGTACCTCAGTAAAGGTGTTAACAGACGAAAATGTTTGCACTCTCTCATCTCTAGTCCTTCCTGGTCTCCTTCTGTCGCTATCTTTCCACTTGAATCCTTTTCTAATCCTACATTTCTTACCTCTCATGTTCTCTTCACTAAACAAATAACCTATCACATTATATTTTGACCAAAATTCCTTTAGTCTTCTACTCTGATTTTTAAATTGTATAACTTAAAATTAACTTTTAGATTTTATAACTTCAAAGATTTTTATTTTACAAGAAGTGAGTTTCAAATTATACAATTAAGATATTTCTGCATCACACAATTTATAAAATTTTTTAGGACAAAATTAGTTTTAAATTATATAATATATAATTTTTTACGTAAAAATTGATTTCTAGATTATATAATCTGAAAGTTAAAAATATCTTTTACATTATACAATTAAAAAAATTATAAAAAAATAACTTTTGAATAATGTGATCCGAGAGCTTCTTTTATTATTTTTTTCAAATTGCGTGACCTTAAAGACTATTGCAAAATTAAAAAAGAAAAACTTTTAAACAAAAGGATGAAGTGGGAATTTTTATATCTATGAGAGTGCAGAAAAGAAAAGCATGAGAGGTACAAAAAGAAATCTCCTATCCTTGTAGGCCCAAATGACTCTATAGTGGAGGCTAATTCATTTATGTTGTTTAATTATTTCAATTGTTTTAAATAAAAAATACTAAGTTAATATTAAATTTAGGTTGAACAACTTAGTTCAAATAGTGTGGACTGGGGCTACAAAATGAAAGAAATAAAGATAGATTATATTTATTTTTCATTCAAAAGAGAACTTATCATCTAATAAGATGATTACTTTCTCAAATTGATACAAAATAGGTCATATGACATATATTAATTGTTAAGAATAAAATTATTTAATGATGAGATAACTCCTTAAAAAATTTATATAGCTTTTGATTTATTAACTATCCATTGAGATAGATACACATTCTTACTTTAATTTCTTCTGTTTTCCTTTTCTCATAACCATAAACCATAAACATAAGAAAACTATATGACACCAATGAATTTTTTAGTAAACTTCCGTCTAAAATATAAAAACTAATGGAAATTTGTGAATCCTCTTAATTAAAGACAGAAGCTTTACATGTATTCCAATTACGAAAAATAAAGTGGCACGGGAATATACTCTTCTTTTCTGTTTCTGTTTGACCATCGTGGCTTTTCGGACTAACAAAAATTAATAATTGAATTTTTTTTTCCTTTTCACTACCACGGTTGAGGATCAAGTTCTTCAACAAAGTGCCACGTTTACCTTTCTCGTGAGCTAAACCTAATTATCTCATAAATTAATTGACTTTGGAGTTTTCATGTATTGTAAACATATAATTAAAAAAAACCTTTTATGATCGGAACCTATTTTACTAACTAATTGAATATATAATAAGGATTATAATATGTTTATAATAATAAATTTTTATACCATAATTACTATTTTATTTTATATTTTTTTATAAATACAAAAAATTATTTTTGTAATAATTATATTATTCCTAAAATTTATTGTCAAAACTTTATTTTTCATATAATAAAATGATAGCTTTAAGTTCATCAAATATTTGTATTAAAGTCAATAAAATAAGGAAAAGAAAATCATTTATTTTCAGCGTCAATAACAATAATACATATTAAGAAAAAAAATTATTTCTGCTCTCTCCCTAAAATCTTAATACGATGTGACCTTGCTTCCCTCTTTATCACTATCCATTTTACTTTGCCACCAGGGACGTATCAATAACTATAATGCATTAGCGTACTATTTTCAAAATTTCGCATATAATTAGAAGAATGGTAGGACTATTGGTTCATTGATTAATTTGGTTGACTTTATCTATATTAAAAGAAATAAATGTTTAACATAATTTGATACACTCAGTCAAATTTAAAAACTTTATAATAAAACACTATTATGTAAAATAATAAATAAAGTTTAAGATAATGTAATGTTATATATCAAATTTTAAAATATTATTATGATCAAATAGTTAATATATAAAAAAGTGAAGTCATTGAATTTTCAATTATCCTGAATCGAGTAAACCAAATCGACTAAAATCAATTATATTTCTATTTTCAAACGTCAACCTAGTTCGATCTACCTAATGAATCCCATTCAGATTGATTAACCTAGTTAAGTCAATCTGACTTTTACAACTTTGTGTGAAAGACAATAACAAAAAATAACAAACAAAAGAAATATACTAACAATATATAGTGAAAAAATGAAACTGTCATATTTTTATTTGGAAAAGTGCAGTGTCCTGTTACATTAGTTTTTGAATCAAAGTAAATTAAATAAATCCTTATTATATTAGGTATTTTTTTATCAGGGAAAAAAAGAATATTATATATATGAAACAGTAGGTGTGTTTCAACCTTATAAATAACCTAAAATAGCAAACTAACAAAAAGAAGCATCACACAAACTTAAACTAAGTGACAAGTGCTTATTGCACTCCCTTTGTGTTATCTAACAACCCTTTCACTAACTTTGTAAGTCCTCCTATCACATAACAACTTGGTTCCTTATAGTCCTCCTATCATTATTTTATGTTCTTGATCCTTTGAGGCACATATTTGCCCTTACGTGATTTAGTTTCCACTAACAACTATTTTTTCTGCACCATTACCTCTACAACCCCAAAGGATATATATGATCACAGTATGTGAAAAACAGAGTTTCAAAGGGTTTTGTTGACCTTTTTCCTTTATTAACTATTTGCAGGGACTTCAAATACACTATTGTAATCACCCTTATTATATTAGTTCTTCAAATATAAGTTCTTTAGTTGCACCTTTTTTTAATTTTTTTACTACTATGAAAGATGAATTGTACTTTCAAATATTTATTTAAATTTCTGTTTGTTTCAAGTACTAGTGTGACTGTATATATAATAGATATTAAAATTCTGTTTGCTCTAGTGAGAGTAAACAATGTAATGGAGACCAAGAATGAGAACACGCTGATCAAGAAATATAAGAACAAAAGAGTAAAACATTGTACTTTTTAGAATGGAGGACGCGAGAATAGGAAGTTTAAAGGCGTGAGTTACTATTGTACTTGTTAGAATTAAAATATTTCTGGTGCAGCCAAACTAATGGTTCATAACATTGTTTATATCAACTGTAACCAAATCAATTGCCAATTGGTTTTGAGATTGATTCCTCGTAGTGACGTACTTATTTGTATAAAAAGATAAAGGTTTTAGTATTGGTTGATAAATAACACATTTAAAAAGCAGTTCTATATTAGTTTTAAGGATTTGATCTAAAAAAGATTTTCTGCACTATTTCTTAGTAACCGATCTATTGAAATTATGTATCAAACTTTACTTCAACACAAAAGTAATTTTGACTTTCTCCTCGTTACAATCAATCTCAAGTGTTTTACATATTTTTTTATTAGTTTTAAAAAATAAATTTGCACTACAAAAACAATAACTTGTCACATACCTCTATAAGATGATTTTCAGACATGAACCATAGGAGACACAAGCTATTAAATTGGTATACACGATGTTATAGATACATATATGTCTCATATTCCTCATGATACTATGTGAAGACATATGCTGAGTTGTATAAAAAGAGAAAGATTTTTAGTATATCCTAATTGTTTTGAGAGTTGTATCATGTGTTGGAATATGAGGTAGATATATATTTATAATAAGATGTATATCAATGTAATAATCTTTGTTATAAGTTATGTAAGTAAATCATTTCACATAGGTATGGGATAAGCTATTTTTTTCAGAAATGATATGTTGTTATCTTTTGTTCAACACATCTAGAACCTCTTATATAATTTTTATATAAGAGTTGAAGCATTTCATTTTGTATTTTTTATTAATTTATTTTTTTTATTGTTGTTGTTGATAAAAAAGAAGTTATATGAAAATTTAGTTTTTAAATTAATAAAAGGAAATATGTTAAATATTTGAGATTAGTGTACAAATTCAAAAATAATTATTTTGATCACACTATATATATATATATATAACCATTTTATTTGGTAAGTAAAAGTTGACGTTTAAATAATTTTTTTTTTAATAATTTATCTTGTCAGTGTTACAAAAATTTCTTTATCTTACACATTTGTAAACAATTGCAAAATGACAAATGCTAGTGACATTAAGCAAAAAGTACTGTAATTGTTAAAATTTTAACATATTAGTGAAAAATAAAGTCGTCTTAGAAAATATTCTTTTTATACATTTACGACCGTAATGAAATGCTGATAAAAAAGACGACCGTAATGAAATGAATTTTTTTTATCAGCGCAGTGAACTGAAATATAGTCACAAAATTGTATTAATGAGAATTTTAAAATTACTATAGTGACGAATGAAATTTTCAAATTATTACAGTGACACGTACGGGTATATTCAACATCAATATTAGTTAGATAATTTGTTTATAATTATGTATTTAATTACCCGTTAAAATATTATTGATTGATTCAAATATTAATATTATTATTAAAAAAATAATCGATGGATTGATACAGATGAGAAGTTGTGAAACATCATTTCTCTATTATCATGAAACGGCCTCGTATGTATCCATTCTTTTGTGTTTTCCATTTGGAGTTAAAAACAGAACAAACCTAAAATCAGAAGTGTTTCGTTTTGACGAATGTCAAATGTTTCGTCACCCACATTCCACATATACAAGTAAAAGAAACCACTAGTTGTCGAAGTTTCATATGCTAGCTCTAAATCCCTTTGAACCCACCCATGTAAATTTCTTTAGCCAAAAGGATCATATCAGGAACCTGCATCTTTGTCCAAAAATAAAAAATAAATAAAAAACTACTCAAGCAGAACAATATTTTGATAAATTTATGTAACTGGGTTGAGGATGGCATAGAGTGAGCAACCATTAACAAACAAGAATCAGTTGAGCATGCATGGAAGCTAGCTAGGTTTCAGAGATGCCCTCATGGTTCAGTTCTACTACTTTTGAGAGCCACGCTGATGAACAGTACACGTAAATTGATGAGAGATATGGGTGGATCATGAGAATCATAATTCGACAGGAGAAGGGACACACATGCAACTCACGAGAAAAAGTGGCGTGGTATTTCCCTGAGTGCCACAAATGTGATATGAGGGCAGTGAGTGAGGTGAAGAGTGTAGTGACAAATGATTAAGTTTCACGTGCTTCACTGATTACCTGCCGCTAGAAAAAGAAGGTAGAAGATGGCACGATGACCAGTAAAATAAAGCAGCATTTTCCAAAGCTGGAATAGCTAAGCAATAAAATAGTCCATAAATGGGTTCCGTACACAAACTGATGATTGACACTTGGCTAAGCTCCTTGACTAGAGCACTCAAGTTGCGTCAATCAATCCGCAGTGGATGTTACTTGCTTGGATCGAGGTGCCATCTCAAAATTAAAATTCCGGCGAGATCGAATCTTATTGGTGAATGAGACTTGTTCACTGTTCACGTGGGTTGGAGAAGTGATGTGTGGAAAGGTGGAGAAATTTGGAGACAAAGAGGAAGCTTTATGAGCATTTGAGCACTACAAATTGTACGCCAAATCGAGTGTTTTTAAAATTACTAGGTAGCTAAAAACCATGATGTATATTTCTAAGTATAGTAGCGCGTGGGAATGTCCCAGTTTGTTTATGGGTGGCGCAAACAATGGTACGATTTTGCTCAACCATGGTCTCAGCTCCACACACGCGTGCCAATGCTTCCCTCGATTGCCAAATACTGTTCTATCAACTTCTTCGTAGGTCTGTGCTCAGCCACTTCAACTCACTTTCTTTAACAATTCAACACTTATTAACAAAGGAAACTTTAACAGTAAGATAAGGCGTAATAGGTGTAAACTTTATCTTATTACACTTGATTTTGTAAAATTAATTTAGACTAAGATTTTACTTAGTGTCAAATCCTAAATGTTCTATGTAAGAATGCTTGATATCTTTTAACATCTGTTAAAAATTTGATGTACTGCATAATGATATATATAAGTGCAAATATTATCTTACCAAACAAATTTGATAAGATTTGAAGAACAAATTTAAGTTTGTTATTACTGTCATGAGAGAAAGTTTTATAGAAGCTGGTGTTGGGAGATGATGTTGTTCTCGAATCATGGTCTAAATATTTCAGAGCTGATCAGTTTTGTTTTTCTGATTGAGTCAGGGCAAAAACGATATCTTATATATAAACTGACATGTAAAAGAGTTGTAACATCCTATATATTCCTTCCTTTAATTTATTCATTATTGTTAAAAAAAAAAAATTTAAGTATTTTATATTTTTATTCCTTCAAGATACATAGCAATGTTCAGATTTATTTATCACGGACAACTTTGTCAGTAAGAAAAATGTAAGTATCTATGAGCACTTTGTTAAACTTGTATGGCATCTCTTAGCCCTAATGAGCTACCAAAACCCTACTCACCAACCCTATTCTTATTAAAAATAACAAAGTAAGAAAGAAGTATTTAGAATTAACTTTTATCTTTAATTTCACATATATTTCATTTGAAATATATCCATAATTATTATTATTAAATGCAACTTTATAATTGTTATGTCATTTTAAAATGCAGTTTAGTTTTTGTAGGAAAGAAAAAATGTGTCCTAATAATGGTAATCATAGGACTTCTTTGTTGATGGTTTTAGCATATTAAACCATGAAAGATGTATGAACATATACACATGTAAAAGGGTTCAAACATTTCAGATGTTTCTTATATTTATTCATTTATTAATGTTAACAAAAAAAAAAAACAATACAACACCTGTTTTCGAAAAGAATGATGAACTTAAAAGATTTTGACTATATTTTAAGGAATTGTTTTTAGTTTATTAGTATCCAAGGACTACATTTTCAAACATTTGCTTTTGTTTTCTTCAATCACATAATTAATCTCATTAATACTCTTCTTTTGTATAAAGTAAACATTAATTATAGTTAATATTTTTTAGATATTGAAAGTTTAATTTTTATAACGTATTTAATATAAGTATAAGGACAAATTAATCCAGGGATCTAGTTTGTTAGCCAATTTTTTTTAATTATTTACATTTTTAACTTCTAAAAAATGATGATTTTAAATAAAAATATTTATTTGCTCGTACTTAAAACTAAAATTGATTTCAAATAGTTCATTATGCAGAAGGATTAATATGTTACATTTATCCAACCCGTATACATAATCCAAACAAATCTTACAAGAAGATACCAAAATTGCATTTCAACTTGTGCTTGTTTGAAATCAGGAATATATTGGTAAAGAACTAGATATATTGAACGGTGCTTGAAGAATTTGAGGGGTAAATATGGGGAAGATCTTATAAGAATGAGAACTGAGCTCACCTATATAAAGAAATGGCGCCACCTTTAATCCAAAACCTTAAGACGTTGAGTTTGTGAGTCTTTTTTTTTATATGTTACTCAACTTTCTCATTTTTAACTAATGTGAGACTTAAACTCAGACCCCAATATCTAACCAACAGAATAATATTTATGTTTTTATTTATCAGTGAATTTTTTTAAAAGTCAAAAATAAAAAATATAAAAGTAAATAGAATATTTTTAGAATATTATAATCCTTGTATATACAATATAACTTTTTAGGAGGTTCATCCATCATATACATTAACTACAACTTTCTTTACATATGGTTTAACATAGAAATAGAATAATCTCCTTATACTTATACATCAAAATGATAAACAATTTAACGTACACCATTTCTTAAATTTCATACTCAAATCCTCACTAATCCAATATATTTAGTTTTACACCATTATATAACTTTGTTATATCCTTACTTATCCAAGTTCATTGTAAACAGAAGAGGACTTCTTCCCTATTATTAGTAGCATTTAGATTACCTATTACCTACTAGTTAATTCGTACAACATTATACCTTTTCCTATCAATTAAACTAAACAGATTTTTAATGTCTTTCTGTCACCACCTACAACCATAATACAATACAAGGATACTTTAAAATCATAGGTACAATCAAGATAGAGATATAAAGCATTGCATAAGACAAAAAATAGGAGTGAGAATATGAAAAATTAATCTTCCTCAAAACTTTGTATCTAAGCTACAACCATCCTTTGAATTGAGCCAAAAAAAAATTTTCTCCACATCTACTTTCTCCTTCTTAAATATTATCTTGCTTTTATGATTATAGACTTCCAAAAAAATGGTTTATAAGCTCCTATTGTTTATGTTTTTTTATCAGCCAATATTGTTTATGTTTGATTTTGTCCATGTGTGATAAAAAGGATAAAAAGACAGGTGATAAGGGATAATTTTTCAGTTTTGTCCTTATACTCCACACAGAATGATTTGAAGTTTTATGTAATAAATTGCACAAAAATAAAAATAAAAAGTTACCCCCTCTTAAATAGACATTGATAATTCGATTGCTCATGCCAATCAATTTTGGACCATTGATATTGATAATTGTCAAATAAAAGATGTATTTATGCTATTTTGTAAGAGACTATTTTTTTTAATATTATAATCTTTTTCACTACACTTTTACCTTTTTATATTCATATAGGAAAAGTTTCAATTTCTTTCCAATTTATTATATATATAAATACAATTTAAAAATTTAAATAACCTTATATAAATATTTTTTGCTTTACATAAAATAATTACTTCATAATTATTTAATATTTAAATTTAATTTATACACATTATTAATACAACCATTGAAATGACATGTATAAGAAATATTGTCCCAAATATATAAATTGAAAAAAAAATAGAAAATAACTTTAGTTTTCAGTGTTCAATGATAGATATTCAAATAATATTTTTTTTTTTTAAATAGTTCATTGAATCTTAGAAGTACACGCAAGAACTAACAAGTTGGGAAAGAACCTTCAACCTCTTTTGAAACTCGCGAAATACCCAACAAAACTTTCACTCCCTCTAAACACTCCATAGGTGTGTGTCCTTCTGACCTCTGCTATTGCTTGAGACACCACAACGTATGCAAGGGAATTTGGGGTTCACCAGAGATTGAGCTTCAATAGTTTACAATCGAGCTTTGATTTATAGGAGAAATGGGTTGGGGATTTTTTGCCAACTATTTTGAGTATTTGTTGAAGAAGAGGGAAAAATTAATGAACTCTGAGATTACACTCAATATAGGTTTTCTTTTATTTTATAAAATGTCCAAATAATCGACATTTAACCACGTTTCCATTATTTAAAATTGGATAATATAGATTTGGCTAAACCAACGGATACTTTTCTATTTAAAATAAAAAAATAACATATGCCTTTCACATAATAAAAAGAAATAGAAGTTAAAAAAATTAGCATAAGCTATATGAACACATAAAATTAACTTAACAAAAGTAATTTAAATATTGTATTGTAACCTTAGATTCGGTTTACCAGATGCAAGAATTTTTTTATTTAAAAAATTTGTCGCAAACATTCCGTGTAGCCATATTAAATGGTAAAAGTGCCGATAAAAGTATTTTTACTTGTTTAAAAAATTGTAGTGTCATCTGAGAATCATATAAATTGACTCTAGTATTGTCCGCTTCATATGTTTTTGCATAAAAAAATTAATTTCATTCATTGTTACAGTGAAATGACATGTAATAAATTATTAAGTTAGAATCTTTGAGAGGAAATGGTATTTAAGAAATTATTGAATAAATTTTGAAAATAAACAAGATTAATAAGTGGAAGAGTAATGTCAAGCATACAATTCACAGAAAAAAAAATAAGATTGAGAAGTGATATTATTAAAGTTTGACCTTTGGTCCAGATGTAAAAACAAACTTCAAACATTGTTAGATACACCACAAAGCATGTAGGGAAGTCAGGTTCAAGATTCAGCCTCACTTATTTGGAATTAACCTTTGACTTATAGGAGGATTGAGTTGAAGAGTATTGTACTAATTGTTTAATTGTTTTACTATTAGGGTCAAGAAGACAGGAGAAAATAATTACTTCAAAAAAATCACATATATAAGTTTTTTTTATTTTATAAAATGTCAAAAATAATTTATACTCAAACATGTTCCGTCATCAAAATTTAGATAATATATTAAACTAATGTATAATTTTTTATTAGAAATAAAATAAACTCTTTAGCATTAATTAGATCGACGTAAGCCTTTTATATAATAAAAAATTAAAAATTAAAAAAAAAATCTAGCATAAGTTATATAACCACATAAATATTAACTTAACAAAAATTGTTATTATAATTTTAGGATCAACTTGGTATATGTAACTACAAGAAAAATTAGAATTATGGATAGATTGGTACAGTGGCAATGGATTTAATACGTTAATAATTATGGACTGCCGAAAAATCTATCATTAAATTAAATTATCTCTTGATAAACTCGTTAGTGAATCTATGAATAATCTACTGTAAATTTATCGTCCATTTACCCATCAACTTAATTTAATATTAAATAGACGCTGGTTCAAGGTTCAAACAGATATTTTTTATTTATTATTAAGGAATTTATCATTATTTTATAAAGAGGGTTTGTAAATTTTAGTATATGTTATATAGCTTGATTGTTGGTTAGAACAAAGTATTTTGATTAATTTTTAGTAACTGCATTTAGTTTTTTTTATTTTGAATTGATCATGGTTTTTCTAAATTTAATATGAAAATCTAAGAGTGGCATTAAGACTTGAACCTGTATATTTGTATTATTACTGCTTGGTGTAAAGAGTGATATTTGTAAAGAATGTTAATATGAATTTCTAATTAATTTTATTTAGTCAAATGCTAAGTGTATTATTTACCTTACCTTTATAAATAAGTCTTATATATTTGAGGATGTTAGACGATTTAGATTTTTCTCAACTTTAACGGGTGGAATTGAATGATATGTATTTGTTTAGATTAAAATAATTTAGTGCAAAATTTTCTTAAACATTGGAAACTATAATTTATTCTCTTTCTTTGTTTTAATGTGTTATGAATTGAACAACATTTCTATTTTAATAGTTTAGTTATGTTCTAGCATTAAGGAATGCTAAAAGAAGTTATATAGTAGTAAAATTTTGTAAGTTGTTTTGGATGCTTAAAACTTTGAAACATCCATGTATCACTATAGGACTCCAATAGCAGTGTTGTTTTCAACAAGAGTTAAAATAGTGCTTTTTACATGTTATGGCATTGCTATCATGATTTAGAAAAAAAATCATTTCTATCACTAAAACAACATTTTTGTTTAGAGTTTTTTAGGTATAATTACAAAGTTTTATCTAACTAAATCATCATCTTTCATTTTTTGTATTACTATGCTTTTCTTATGCCTGATTGATAGTGATTGTGCGTATAAACTGTGTGATTGTCACATTGTTCGTTTATGAATATTTTTTCATAGACTTCCTCTCCCACCAATTTTTCATGTAACCTTTCATTTTAGTTAAAGTACTAGATTTAATTCATGTAGATTATCATATTATATCAATTATATGTAGATAGGAAAAACAAACATCATCTAGCTATTAGTTAGGGATTTTCTTATATTATATCGTTAATCACTTTATTCTCTCATTACAAATAAAGTTGTTTGTTTGGAATAATATACACTTTCAGTAAACCCTATAAGGAAAGCAAGATGTTGTGTATGATTGTGTTGCTTCACCAATTCTTGTTGTGAAAATTTTTACTTTTGATGTGGAAATCAAATCCTATTATTTGAAATTTATTTAGGAGATCATGTCATGAATTTATCCTTTTCAAGATGGCTCAAGACTTGTATATCACATTGCATGATAGCTTATAATCTAGGTGTTTTGTTTAAATTTGTGCAATCTATACAGAGGAACTTGATTACAGGTCTTTTCCCTAGTGGATAAGTAGAACTACAATAATTATTCGTACTTGTGTTTTTCTGGTTGTTTACCTTGAATGATTTTGACTAATGTAGTTGCTATTAACATATGCTCTTAATTTAAAAGCAAGTTTTTGTAAATTTCAAAAGCATATAAATTATAAGGTGGACTGATTCCATTTTGTTTATGTTAAAATGAAAGAGAATATTTCATATGATAAATTTTATCCTCTAAGAATCTAGCAAATGTTTTATCTTATCAAATGGTTTGTATTCACAATAGTGTCAAGGCAATTTAATATTTATATGCAATAGTTATTTGATGACATGCAAATGTAGTAAAATATTCTTGTGGATTATGCATAATAGTTTTTAAAGTGTTGTGTCCTTAATTAGTTCTTTCATGGAATTAACTATATAATTTGATGTTTTAATTTTGATTATTGGAGGTTTGATTTAGTAACACTTTATAATAGGTTTCTCATATGCAACTGTTTTTGAAACTTTCTCCTTTTGTTAATCCAATATAATCTATATTATGTTTCCTTGAAAATTTGCATTTAACTTTTGGACTTGTCATGTATAATAAGTGCAAGGTAATAATTCTGTTGATTTTAATTTCTATGTATTCTTTTAATAGGATAATGTTAAAAGGTATGTAATTAAATAATTAGGTAAACAAATATGGTTTTTTCATATGATGGTGGTATTACTAATTTTTGTATTTTGTTTTTTGTCAAGTTATAATAAAAAAAATGCCTCAGTGTGAGTAATAGTAGATGGATTAACTAAGACTATGAAGGTTTTACAAATGAATTGGGGGAATTCTGTATAGAAGTTAATCATATTCATATATGTAATAGCCATATTAGGTGGTGTATCATTTAGCCTAGTATTAATTAGAGATTTCATTTGAGTAGTTAGGATAAAATTTTTCATTTGGTAGAATATTTTTATACTAGTCTGGAGATTCATCTTGAAAGATGGAGGAAACCATGGGGAAAACTTTATTGTTATATTTTTTTAGTAAGTTGAGAAAGAAAATTTTTGTTAAGAAAAATGTAAGGGCTTAGGACTTAAAAAAAGAAAGAAAGAAAAGTTGCTACCTCTCTCCCTCTCTTGAAAGAAAAAAAAAAAAAACCTAAAATCTCTTTCTCAACTTTCTTTACTCTATCTCAAAAGCCCCAAATCCCTTCTCAATTCTCTCTATGCTCTCTTCTTTCTTAAAAATCTAGTTTTTCTCTTGCTTCATATTGGAGATCAAAATCCCCCATCTAATTTCTTGTGTAGGTAAAGTAAGTTTAGCGGGTTACTATTTTGATTTAGGTAAGTACCAATTTTCCTCTGTTCTTGAGCGGTTTAGGGTTTCCGTAAAAAGAAAATCTGCGTACACTTTCTTGCATGTAGTCTTAGAAGTATCAAGAATGATCCTTGTTCGTTTTGAATCCTTAGAATAGGTTCAAATCTTTGATCAAAAGCTTTTCGGTACAGGTTAGGTTGCTCGTGATTTTAGGTTTTTGGAACTCCTTTGAGGATCTATACTCTATACAGGTAAGGGAAGCTAGTTTGAATGTTTTTAATAGATATTGTAATTATCTTTCTATTAAGTATGAATTGGTAGGGGAAGTTAGTCTTAGAAGTCTGCTATAGTACACTATGTTAGAGTACTTAATTGTAGAATGAGATATGGTTTTAATTTGAAATGTTCTCTGATAATGAAATTTTGTATAATTTGATAAAATGACTGATTTTATGTTGATTGAACTTGTGGGAACAATAAACTTTTGAATTTGAATGTTTGGTATCTTATGTGAGATGTATCCTTATATGTTTTGATGTTATAGGTTGAATGAGCTGTTGTGAATGATATGGAATGGTGATCGAGACATAGTATCTTTAGGAAAGGAGATACCCATGATGAGATATAGTATTTTTAGGAAAGGAGATACCTATGTTGAAATTGTTAGGATGTGCATTGTTTGAGGATTTGTCGAGAATGAGGTATCCAGACTCTACTAGTATATTGGAATCACATAAATGAAGATTACTAGGTAGTGAGAGTCAATGGAGGTTCAGATTGAGTGAATGCAGTTTGAAATATAACTGGTCAAAAAAGTCTCAAGGAAACTAACATTGTCATACAAGATTGATGATTGGGGGTTGTGTGGATTCACAGTTTAGAGTTGTATGACAGGTGCAAACCTCTGAGTCTAACTCAATGCACGAGTCTTCCGGAAGTAAAGAGTCAAGTGTCTTTGTATGTGAGTCAGTATATGTATGATATGAGTTATTTAGAGTTGTGATAATGACAATGTGATGTATGAGATAAATCATGAAATTCTGATGTTTGTAATTTGACTGAGATAGGAATTTAATTTATGACATTTCTTTAAACTCTCTAGCTTACCCTTATTTCTTGTGTGACGTTTGATTTATTTTATTTTGCGATGATTATGTGTTACAGTGAGCAGAGGATTTGACATGTGGTATGACTCATTATTAAGCTAATAGAGAAATTTTATTTTATTTTATTTTATTTTGTGATTGTATGAAGATAATTCTATTAAATATCATGTAGAGAATTATATTTTAAAATACTTTGATGAATATATAAAGATTTATATTTGAATTTATTATAAAATTTATATGCAATAGAGTTCCTATTAGGCGAAAAAATGAGATATTACACAGGTTACAATAATAATACAATTGGATAAGCTACTAAATATTTCAAGAACCCAAATTATGAAAATAATATAATTCTACTATATATATAAACTTATAATTCAACACAATTAAATAATGTTGGATTAACTTAGTTTAGATTTTTGTATTTTTTTTTAATCAGACTCAATCTAATCAAATTCATCTGTGATCGGCTTAGTTTGGATTGGGTTAATTGGATTATAAGTTTTGAATTTTTTTGTTATTTTTTTCTTAAACATTTTTGTTAGTTTTTTTATGAATAATTTGTTTAGATAAATTATATTGTTTAATATTTGATGAATTAAATAATTTAATATTTAAAAAATTAATGAAATAAATTGAAATGAGTCTCAGGCTCAATATATATAATGCATCACAAATTAAAAAAAAATACAACCTAATATATTTGGTTGGATTTTGTATATATATACACAAACTTAAGAACAATATATATATATATATATATATATATATATATATATATATATATATATATATATATATATTGTTCTTACACAGATTGGTGGGACTTTCAGAGTTAGCTTAAAGCAATCCAAATAGTTACTGCCCTCTTGCCAATGCGATTCCTCGCTCCTACTCTTACTCCTTTCAGTCCAGTCTTTGCACAATTAGTATTCGTCCATGTCCGGCAACTGCTCGCCTTAGCTATCACAGGGGTACCTGCAATTACATTCCGACGCTCAAGTAAGTATTCGGTTATTGGAGCTTAGAGTAATTATGCTTTAGTTTTGACATACTTTTGACCTTATTTACCCATGTATTTATAGGGTTGGTATTTGACTTGTAACTTACGTTATGTCAGTTTTTGCAGACTGTCTTGGCAGAAGTTACTTGCATGCTTCAATTACTGGGACTCGCCTTATAGTGGCTAAGGTTGTCGGTCTAGGACGACAAGTGGTTGTCCTAAGCGGGATAGTATATAT
>Ga0209700_107233_pt1 | contig 16008 bp, 5 predicted proteins | sample SiratroredBW_FD_187528 | JGI IMG/M metagenome (GOLD analysis project Ga0209700, IMG submission 187528) | Root nodule microbial communities of legume samples collected from California, USA - Siratro red BW (SPAdes) (version 2) | ecosystem: Host-associated > Plants > Roots > Nodule | place: USA...
ATATATATATATATATATATACCTAAATTTGATCTTTTTTATCCTTTATGAACAAATTGATACAAATACAAATTTTAATTCAACTCTCTAATTGTTCATTGCGAGAAACTTTTGACATAGAAAAGCATAAATGACGTCGAAGCTTTAGCCAATATTTAATTCCAGTTTAATATATTTTCACACTTATATTCCGATTTAACATACATAATCTGATGTGACATGATGTTAACAAGTATTTTTGTAAAGAAAATTAAGAATAATTACTAGAAATTCCTATATAAAAAATCAACCGTGCGGAAAGGAGAACTAACAGAGAATAAAATAAGATACTAACTTGCTAAATATACTCTAAACTAAAACATGGTATATATTATATAATCTAAAACAATGCATATTTCATTATTGTTATTTTTCAGTCAGTAATTTTGGTGAATATATATTAACTAAAGTTTTTCACTTGTAAATTTTGCTGGTTGGAAAGAATATGTGAGAAAAATACATAAAGGCAAATGAAAAGGAGAGTTGAATTTTCAATTGGTGAGATGGAGTTTTTGAAGTCGTTTGATGATGGCTGACAGCTATGAAAAGTTCCGAATAACATCACGATGAGATAGGTATTGGCCTATTGGAGTGGTTGGTAATTATTTAGTTATATTTTAAATGTTTTTAATTTAGATTAAGAATGCATAGAAGTTAATAAAAACCTTAAAAGTTATATTGAACAAAAGACACTCAAATATTTTTTTAACTAAAAATTATTCTGAGTCACTGCCATGACAATGTCCCAGTTCAGCACCTTTATCAAAATGTGAGTTTCTTCGGCAGAATTTAGGGGATTTATTTATTATTAAACTAATGATCTAGGATTTTCCATTGACAATCTCTTACTCTGAATTACCCTTTTTTAAATAATATAGTTGTTTGTCCAGAGTGGTTCAATGTGAAGTACTATATGAATATTTAAGCAGCAATGACTTTAGATATTCACATATATATGATTCCTTTTTAGACTTTGGGAATTGCTTACTTTGTAAACAAGTAATTACCAGCCACAATTTTCAATTAAGTTGACAAATAAATAAAAATGAGATGAGGGCTCCTGTATTTAATTTAATATGACGGTAATTGTCATTGTTAAGCAAGGCTCCAATCACTTCTTCTCAGGGTTTTATATACTTAATGAGACATTATTAACAATAAATATAAGTTATACATGACTGATGAAAGGATTAATAATTTTTTATTTTTAAAATATTTTTCCCCTCTATAAAATTTAAAATTACTATTTTAGTTTCTATAAAATTTGTGAATTTTAATTTTAGTTTGTATAAAATATTTTTTTTTTATTTTTTATCTCTCAAAAAAATCAAATAACTATTTTTAGTTTATAATATTAAATTTATGCTAAACAAATATAGTCTATCTTACTAATCATAGAAATTGAATAAAAGTGTTACAAATTGACATTATCTCACAATACTAGCATGTCTCAATTGAAATATTTATTTGATATTTGGTTAACCACATAAATAGTTAATAAATCATTTAAAACTGGATAAAATAAAATAAAAATGGTCAATGTTAAAGGATAAAAAGTAAACAATTTTTTTTAGAAACCAAAAGAATAACTTATTTATTGTATAGAGAGTAAAAACATGGTTAAGTCATAATTAAAATTAAAAGTTAATTATAAAGAACATGATCATTTGAAAAACATGTTTTAATCTTAAATATTAAATGATCAATTTTTTTTATAACTTTTGAGTAACTATTTAAAAATTCAACAAGTGTTTCATGAAGAGATTTGAAAGGATTGAAGCACCTAGTATGAAAATATGGTTGAGCTTAGAATCCTATTCCGCAATAATAAATAAATGCGAATAAATTCTCCACCAAGTTGCTTTTATTATATAATTGGATGTAAATATGAGGGAAAGAAACTATATACATGTCATCTTTATTCCTCAAAAGCATGGGAAACTATAAGCCTAGCCTCAGGATACAAACTGAAAACTGTTCCGATTAAAAGGTGCCATAGTTGATTCTTCATCACTTTTCACCATTAAGTCATTTATAAATTCCATTATATAACTGGGACCAGTGACCAACGATCATGACCTAAGAATATAACCTTCTCTGTTCACGTTTTAACCCCCAAAAAAAGCTTAATCTGAATAGGACTTGGATTCTTGACCAACATAATCTGAATTTTATTTAAATTTCCCAATAAGTTACACATTTAGAATTTTACAAGCGATCAATAAATTTGAATTGAAACAATGTGCTCCACATCCCCTACACTCAAAGTGTGGGGGCCAATTGGCAAAAGCCTTTTTCCTTGCTCATCTGCAAAGCTCAAGTGTTCACAAGGATGCACCAAAATGCTTGTGTCTGTAGATTTGTTAGAAATAGTGTGCAGACTGCTGAACCCAACCAATTGGGTTTCTGGAGAACCATCTACAACTTTCGGCCCTTTAGCGAACAACATTACAACATGACTTCCATCCAAATCACCAAGGTTCGTCACAGAAATATGCACTGAGAAACTCAATGAGTTGCAATTTTGCAACTCATTGACTGGAACATAATCAGCTCCATAAACCTCTTTCCCTGCCTGATATAATAATCTTTTTCTAGAACCATCTTTGATTATTCTTGACAAACTAATTTCACTTGGAGCTGATAAGAAATTGTACGAGAAAAGGCTGTAACTTAAACCATGCCCAAATCCATACACTCTACTTCCAGTATAAAACCGGTAGGTCCTTCCTGGATAACCACGTGAAGGATCAGCTCGCATGTTCATGTCAGTCATGGGAACATTGGTAAATGCCTCGGGGTACCAAGTCATTGGCAGTCTTCCAACTGCATCAAAAACGGACTTGGATATTTAAAACTCTTCTCGAGTCTTGAAAAACCAAATTTTTAGTATTGCATACACTACTTCATAAGTAACCACAATAAACAGATATACTTTAAAAATAAAGCTACTAAAGCACCTAATTGTAACCTTTTATGCAGGGTTTTACCACGTGATCAACATTCAGGATTTTGATCTGGTATTTTACATGACCTGATATCAAGTTCTAGTAAATTGTCTTGTGCCTATCCTAATTCAATAATAACGTAGAATTATGCCTTAACCAGGTAAAATAAACCCTAATTTTCCATTTACAATCCCTGCTGCTGACAACCCAGGTTGTCAAAATGAAGTTTTGAGCACTGGAACAGAAGGGAGGCAAAGACGCAAACAGTAAGATTCAACTAAAAAGTGAAATTCTATTTAAATATAAATATCCATGCACAGTCCCTAATTATAAGACTCTTTCAATTAGTTCACACCTTTTAAGAAAAATAATTATACTAGTTCAAACCTCAATAATGTTCTTATTCATCCGATCACATTTAATTAAGAATAACTTAAGAAAAAGTTCACTTAACAGCAGTTAGCTTAAATTAGCAACTATGACTCTGGAGTGCAACGAGCCTCATCTAATTTCAAATGTCCAAAATTGATAAAGACACCCTTATCTAACAGCATTTGCAATTATAACTTATAAGTATACATACCTGGATTAAACTCTCCAAAGATTATTTCAGCTAGGGCTTTTCCGCCAGCTTCACCAGGGTACCCAACCCAAAGAATACTTGCTATTTTTTCATTTTCTTCAGCAAAAGAGACATCAAGAGGTCCTCCACCAATAAGAACTAGAATGACGGGATTTTTACTAGCATCAGCTACAGAAGATACAAGGTCCATCTGTTTACCAGGCAAGAGAAGACTAACTCGATCGTGATCCTCTGTCTCTTGTGTTGCATCAAGCCCGACAACTATAACAACGAAATCAGCTTGTTTTGTAGTGTCAACAGCCTCACCAAAACCATCATCAGACTCACACGATACATCATGGCAACCAAAAGCAAATGATATCCTCTCTGCATACTCTCTAAGTCCTTCGTATAAGCTTGTTAAGGAGCAAGGAATTCCTACATTATTAGGTGCAAAATCATGCAGTTCAGTATCAGGGACATGAGGGGTCTTCTAAAAGATAAAGAAACATTTGAAGTAATGATGGACTAAAAATTGTAAAACAGACAAGTAGTAAATTGCCAAAACAACAATTATTTCAGAATAGAGAAAGTATTTAGCCTTTTAGCAGGCATGGATGTCCCTGTGTACATAAAGCAGTGGTATTGGAGAGTAGGGTTTTGTAAAAGGGATAGCCTGACCACAGTTAACTACTGCAAGCAAAATTAAATGAAACAAACAAATGAAGATGGAAAAATTACAACATTCCAATATGAATAATACCTGAGTAGCCACCACCTAATTTGGTTGTAGTTGCCATTGGACCAATGACAGCCAAGGAGGCACCAATATCCCTATTCAAGGGAAGAAACTTCCTGTCATTCTTCAGCAGTACAATTCCCTGCCTTGCAGCTTCAAGCGCCAGTGTTTTGTGTTCTGGGGTACATACATCCTTTGATCCCAATTTGCCAAACCGGCCTCTTATAGGGTCTCCATCAAACAGTCCAAGGCGCAGTTGAACAGAGAAAAGGTTAAGTAGAGCTCTATCTATATCTTCCTCTTTAACCTTACCTTGTTCAATAGCAGATTTAGTATGTCTAAGCATAAACGTTCCACAATCAATATCCAAACCTGATGAATTGAGAAAGTGTCAGAAACTATCCAGTTCATACAATGTTGCTGCAACAAATTCAATGAAAGATGCATTTAAACAGACAAACGAAAACACCTGCTTTGAGAACATCAGCTACAGCATCCTCACTGGATTTGGTGTATTTCTGATACTCATAAACCGTGGCCACAGCATCACAGTCTGAGGTGATGTACCTATAATCAAAAGCCAAAACCACCAATCCTAATAATCAACAAAAGATTCTTTTCTTTTTTGTTTTTCATTATAATTTTTCACAATGATACAAATTACAAAGACCCAAAAAACTTACCCTTTGAACCCCCACTTGTCTCTGGCCAGTCCCAGGAGTTCCTCACTAGCACAAGCAGGAACACCATTCACCGCATTGTAGGAACACATCAAGCAGCTTGCTTTCCCTTGCTGGATACAACTACGAAACGGTGGCTGATATGTGTCTTCCAAATCCTGTTGTGATACCTACAATCACAGAACCAATTGATGCCGGCTAACCAACACATTACAAATAACAACAAAAGCCTTACAAAAAGAACAATTCTATGCATTGTTAATGTAAATATTTTTACATTATCAAATAACCAGATATAACTCTAACTTCTAAGAATGACTTTTTAAGTAATTATTATAAAAATCAATGAATTTAGGAAGCCCTTAGATGATGGTCTAAAGCTCTACAATTTCTGGTCCATTCAAGTGTGTATTCTCTTGCTTCCGGGCATGACTGAGGGTCAGTACCTAACTCCATGGACTGTTACTCCATCGTGGCAGTATCCCAGTATGATTGTCTTATCCCCTTAACGATATTTAACCTGGTTGCCCAAGAACTAAACAGTACAAGAATCAGTTCGTCACAAAAGGCTAGCACAAATCTTGGAGGGTACATACCCTTAAGTCTCGAGCCGTAGAGGATAATGATGCTAAGGTATGTCTGATCTGTAGGTAAGTTAGTAGCTCAAGAGGGTACATTATCAATGGTCATTTGTGATTGTATGACTAAGAGTGCATTTTAATCAAATTCCAATGCTAAACACTCCAAGAGTATCTTCCTACTAATTCTCAAGATATTTGTTCTAGATCAAGGTAGTGACTTTACGTCAATAAGTTTAAGTGTCACCTTGTTCATAGCGAAAAGTTTATTTTATAAGCCTTAGTTGTTTTATTATCTTCTGAATCTTAAGTAATATTATCTAACTTTTAAAATTCGTATTTTCCAACTGAATTCAAGTACAACAAGCATGTATCCCTTTATTTTTCCTAAAATTCTGAGTAATTTTATTGAATATCTCTCTTGATGATTGGTAAGTCCTATAACCAACTCTTTAAATAAGTTACATTCCTTTTCAAATAGGCTAACTAATGGTACACAGTCCTATGGACGATCGGTCTATTTTGAATATCCACTGACCCAAACTCGCTCATAAGTCATCGACCGAGTTATGAAGGTACACAGTCGCAGCCTTAAGTCGAGTAGCTCCAGCCTTAAGTCAAGTAGGCAAAAAGATTTATCCATTTGAAAAACTTAAGTCGTTTTATATGCATTGTTCCTAATGATCCGAAATAATCTTAAACAATCTTCAACAACTTTAAACAATATTAGTTAGGTTGTGTAATGTTGATCATAATGAGCTTTTAATAATCCAGTTGAATTGATGGCAAGATTGATCATATAATCAGTGTTTTATTAATATGACCGAGCTAGTGGGCAAGGTTGATCGTAGTCAGTGTTCTATTCATCAAGCTGAGTCAGTGGGCGAAACTGATCAGTTCTATTAATCAAGCTGAGTCAGTGGGCGAAACTGATCATAGCCTGTGTTTTAATTTGGTCAAGCCTGGTAGACGAGGCTAATCGCAGTAGCATTTTATTAATCTAGTCAAACCAGTCGACGAGGCTAATCATAAATAGTGTTTTATCAATCAATTCGACCAGGTAGACGAGTTTTATCAATTTGGTTGATTTGGTTGAGTCAATGGATGAAACTTTTCAACAATCTTGAAACATAGAAATGTATTGAATTGGGTGACCTCGTTACAAATCCTTGAAAAAATATGTACAAAGAGAGAAGAGTATGGGTATGTATTTTTAAATCATTTAAAACTAAAACAAAATAAAATTATGAGAGATCAAACATTGATTAGTCATAAAATCATTTCATAATTTATAAGTGAGTTATAAGTCAATTTTATAAGATTAAATTAGATTTAGAATCGACTTCTTTTAAAATAGTATCATAACCTATTTTAACCAGATTTGATGAGCCTATTATGCTACTTGTTATAGGACCACTATCAACACGCAACCTAAATATACCTAAATACTTTTTTAGTCTCAAGCATCACTTAAACAATCTCAATCCTGAAGCATCAGTTAAACAATCTCAATCCTGAGAGAGTATGTTGAAGATCCCTATTAACTAAACATAATGTCATTTCATTGAGTTTGTAATTCAAGCGTTCCAACATAAGGTCATTTCATTGATTATAAGTGATTACAAGCCGGTTTATAATTCAAGCGTCCCGGACCAGAGGTAGTCCTAGTTAGTTGTATATTGTAAATCTTGACTAATAATATTTAATTTTCAAAGCTTATATTTTTTCAACCTACAAGAAAAATATCCTTTTATTTCTAGATAGTTTTATTGAATATTAATGATTAGTAGGCTGTGTAACTCATTCTTTGAATATATTTGTTTTTGTTAGGAGCTCATCCTGTAATTCTTTATCCGTTTAGGAAACTTTGCTTTGACAACGACAGACATCTGGCATACAAATATATGTCGACAGTTGACGTGGTGTATAATTGTACATATTGATAAGGATAAAATTATAATTATACATGTGGACAAGAATAAAACGAGACTTTTCTTGTAAATATTTGTATAAGGAAGATTTCGTGTGACAGTGGTTACGGTAGTGAGCAACGGCGAGAGACCATTGACAGTGGCAAGTGGTTACGGTAGTGAGCAACGGCGAGAGACCATTGACAGTGGCAAGCGACGGTGGCGAGCTACTATGAGAATCAACAGTGACGCGAGACGGTGATTGCGATTTGTGCAAAATTTTTGACAAAATTTTAGGGTTTTGACAATGAAAAACGAGATAGAGAGAGATATAAATTGTTTCATTGAGTTTGTAATAGTGTTTCGTAATAGCATGGTAGACACAAATCCTACCGTTTTGGAGCAAAAGGTTGATTTTTGCACTTTTTACCCATAAGTCCTGCAGTTTTGGAGCAAAATGCGACAGCAGCAACAATGATAATAGTGACGAGATTCTGCTTCTCAACTCTTAATGACAGCAACAGTGATAACAGTCACGAGATTCTAACTCTAGTTCTCAACTCTTAATGGAATACGATGAATTCTAAATAAAACCCCAAAGATAATGAAATTCTAAAATGACTCTAACAGTGCCACGGGTACGAACGTGAAAGTATAACTACTCGAAGGAATATTATTAATTTCTCTCTAAAGTAAAAAGTAATTAATCACCAAAAAATATGATCAGCAAAAGAAGAAGAGAAAAGATAAGAGAACTCACCACAGCATTGAAGTTATACCTCGCGAATTGCTTCCACATGTCCAAATCATAAGCAGTGAAATGTTTGCAACACGCAGACACCATAAGTGCATCATCATCATCCTCATCACCAACAGCATCTTGGATTCCGCGAAGCCCCTGAAGGCCTGTGACGTACTCAACAGAATAGGCCGAAGTGAGCATGGGGTCTTCCCCGGGAGTCTCCTGACCGCGGCCCCACCTGGGGTCTCTGAAGAGGTTGATGTTGGGGGCCCAGAAGGTGAGGCCGGCCTGGCCCACGTTGAACATGGCGCGGGCCTCGCGGGCGATGGCGGCGGCGGTGAGGAACCATAGGGAGCGGTTGAAGGAGGCGGCTGAGACGATGACTTGGGGGAAGTCCGTGGCGGAGGGGATGGTGCCGTTGAAGGAGACTCCAGGGCCGTTGCCGGCGAGGCCGTGGAGGGACTCGGACCACCACTGGTAGGCGGGGATGCCGAGGCGGGGAATGGAAGAGGCGTTGTCGGAGAGAAGTTGGATCTTCTCCGGGAGAGTGAGGAGAGAAACGAGGGAGCGCGCTCGAGTAAGAGTGGGAAGGGAAGTGTCGCAGAAAAGGTAAGAGCGATGTGGGACTTTGCAAGCATAGTCGCTGCTTCTTGTGGTTGCTATTTCAGAGACAATGAAGAAGATCACCATGGAACTCCATGCCCATTCCTTCCTCATCTCACTCTTTCTTTCTTCGATACATAAAGTTAAAGATTTCACAAGTTTTTCTGCTCCTTCGCTTCTTCCTCCACTTCAACTTCCAACAACTTCATCTCAAATACAGAGATCATTGCTTAAAAATCTTTTTTTTTTTTTTCTAATCCTGATTTCCTATCCACGTCATCCTATTTTTAGGGGACGAGTGATAAATAATGATAAATCAATTTAATTTATTCCAAAGTTATTTGTAATTGGTAATTCAATAAGAGGCTCATATGAAATTGTCTTGATTTAATTCTTAGCATCTTCGTGTTTAGTATAACTTTGTTGTGTAGAACACAAACTTCTCAACTCTCTTGCTCTAATTGTTCATGTCCTCATTTTAGCGACTGAAATGGGATATAAGTTATCTTTCAAACCTTTTCAATTGTCCATTCAACTTTCTATTTAAAACAAATGAAAGAATCCTTAATTTTCATAAAACTTAACTTCCACAAAATGTCATCTAAGAGTGAGAAAATCCTCTTAATAACTTAAGTGATTATTTGGACTTTTGTCAATTAATAGAAGCACTAACGTGCTAACAATTTATTTTTTTTTATAAACTTAAATGCAGAAAAGAAATTGATCAAATATCAATCATGTGAAATTACAACTTTTTTTACCATTAGATAATTCACTCTAGAATAATTATGTTGAACAGGTAATAATTGTTTTTCAATATAAGTGTTTTTTAAATTTTATTTAAAAATAACACTTTTAAGAGTTGTTCCTTAAAGTTTTTTTTAAAGGGAGAGTTGCTCTGAACTTTTTTTCTTATTTGATCTATTATTTTCACCTTTATTTATAAATTAAACTTCAGAATTTTTTAATTAAGAGTCTATTAATAGTTAAGAATAAACTTGTATTATAATAAAATTCTTAAGCACGAATTAAAATATATTTTATATTAAAATATTTATTTATTATAAACTTTAGCTACATAAAATACACATTTATCATTTGCGCGTGTTGAAAATAGTATTTATTATGAAATCAATCATGTATAAGATAGTGTATTCTAATTAAAGTTTTCAAATAATTATTACAAAAGTTAATATTTTTATATGACAACAGACATAATTAAAAAAAGTTGGAATTCAAATTTTTAGGAATATTTATTATGAATATAAACATTGTTTACTATTTATAGTTTTTTACATCTATTTTTTATTTATAACACTTGAATTTGAGACTCTGTTTTTAAAAATTAAATTCACTGTCACTTAGATTAACAAGATAAGGTGGATTGACATGTTTTTCTTAAAATAATGACACGCCTCAAGTTTTAACAATAATATATAAATACTTTTACTTCAACCAATTTTTTCGGTACGAGTGAGACATTTTCATTCTGAAAAAAACGAGACAAGAATAAAGTTTTTATTTCGTGATACCAAAAAAAGTTATAAATTATAACAAAAAAGAGTCAAACACTCCATTCAGATAGTTTTGGCAGCACTGGTTGTTAAATTCTTTACTCTTCTTTATCGGTACAAAAATATACTATGAGTTGGGCTTAATGCACTAATTGGGCTTAAACTTAACTTGGAGGCCCAACTAAAGATTTGGTGGTCTGCCCAGACAAGCACCATCCATGATAGTGGTGTGAACATACCCAATGGAAAATCTGCTTCGACAAAAACAAGTAAACTTTGTCTTAATCTATGTTTTATGTTTGTCTCAAATCGTAAGCGACATGTTGAACATATATGAATATGGTATCAAATGAAAAAACAAAACCTCTCTATAAATAGAAACAACCCCATTATTCTAGTTTTCTGTACCCAAATTAACTAATGCCAATTCAGTGAGGAAAATTTACGAATAAAGTTTGATTTGGATGCCCCTGTCTCATTTGGATGATTACACCAAGGTTCTTCAGCTTTTGTCCTGGAATCTTTCAATTTCATATTGTTTATAGCTTGACGCATCAATAGTCAGAAGAAACAAAGTATGTGTCAAACAATGTATTATTCTGTGTGTGTTAACTGGTTCTTCAAGACACCAAAATAACAAAATAGAATGAGTCCAAGACAACTCGGATTAACCAAGACAAGAAAGTCTAGATCACGCTTTTCATTATTTGTCGTGTTATAACATGGTTGAACAATTTGTTCTATATCTTAAAAGTGGAATTGGTGATCAAAGTATAAATCTAATGTGGGTGGGTATGAATTTTATACAAACTTCATTATCTAGTATTTGATGCTGCAAGCCTGCAATCAATTGAAACTGAAAAAACAAAAAATGAAAATGTTTGCTAGATTCCACCACCTCGTGTATGAATGTGTGGCTGTAAGCTGCACATATAATTTATGAACGAATAATTTGCCTATGGAAATTCAGTCTAAGGCCACTCTTGAGAATAGAGAGATGAACAAATTGAATTCATCATCTCATCCGTAAAACAAGCTTAATAAACTTGCTTAATAAGATTAAATATAAATTTATATTGCTACTAAAGTTTATTATGTTGTTGATGAAACTTATTATCTTAAGTCTGATGAATAGTAAACTGGTCTAACATTATTTTTACAAATAAAGAAACATCTTCCACATTATTTATATCTCGTCCAAAAAGTGTTTTTACAGGTATCATTTTCTCTCCAACCGAGAAGAGACATTTCACTTCAAATATTTCATCTAAATAAGACAATCCAAGAACTGAGTTCAAAAAAACTTTTCAAATCGGATTAAAGAAATAAAGCCACGTCCTTGAAGTCGTCTCACATTACATCAAATTCTCTTCTATATCAAACTATGTTTTAATCCAGAGCAAATTGTTTTCTTGATGCAAATGCAAGTAAGCTGCATGAATCTTATGATCACGGTCTCATTTTTGGAATTTTGTTAATGGAGCTAGCATCCCATTTTACACACATTCTGTCGAAAACAATATAGCATGAGAGTTTTGGCAAAGGTTACTACAATGATATCTTGGTGTGATATGGTGATTTAGTGACAGGTAAAAGCAGACAAGTATAAAAGGACAGAGATAGAAGTTTCAATTCGATGTGAATAGTTGGATCCACATGAAGCTAGGTTTTCATTAGTAGCTAGAAGCCTATAAAGTTTCAAACCATGAGTGTCACTTGATACTGACAATGATCGGAGATTTCTCATGCAACAGTAATATCTCCATGTACCAAACAAAACAAATGGAAATGATAGCTAAATACAAGATCTCAGTTTGAGGTATAAGCAAAGTCAATGTGTGAAGATGTGCATAACTGAGAAGCCATGAATTAGCATCATTAAGTCCTAACATTAGGGTTGATCATTACCCCGTTTTAGGAGCATTTTCAACAAGGTGTAGTGATCGATAATCAGTTCTTTGGTTCCATTCATTTTTCACAGAAAAAGGAATTAAACTAGCTAAGTGGAAAATAATAGTGGTAAAGTGGACTTCTATAAAGTTCAATAAGTACATATAAATATTAACGTGTTTAGCCTTATATTAATTAATGGAAATGTGAGTTCTTCAACTTCAACTCTGCTACACTTTTTTGTTTAGCAGTCACCTCAATATGATGTTATACTTGAAACTTTAATCATATTTATATTACTCTCATCATTAGCTACCAGATAGCCTTTTCTTATCAGTTTGACATTCCATTATAATTGACATTTAATGCAGCTAACTTTAGTTTGCTACCCTTTTTCAACTTTTAATTTTTCTTTCATGTGATTGTGAGATATGTATTTGAGAGTTGCAAGTTGCTATTAATTACTTACAAGTATTCTTGAAAGTGATATAAGCCCGCTGGGTTATATATTCTGATCTAACTTACATATATGATTGTTGTAGCCATGAATTTCAGTGTCCAAGTTAGTCACTTAAAAGTTGGAAGTAATCTCATTTATTCAAATCAAACTTACTTCTATGATTGATAGCATATACGTGTACATTGCTTTAGCTTGTTTTCGTCATTATAGCCACCAGTGAGGATTATATCACTTCTGCTACGTGGATTAGTTAAAAGTTTTACTTAAGATATATTTAAAAAGTTTTTTATTTAAAATTTAATAGGACATTTATTGAACTTTAAAAAACAATACTCAATTGAGATTCGACAATATCGTTCTAATTTTTTAACATAATATTATATAATTAAATCGTAAAATTTGAAGATATACAACTGCAATTAGATTATATTTCACAATATATATTGTAAAATAAATTATTTTAGTATAAACATAATATCGTATTATACAAAATAATACTCGCTATTGTGTCAAAAAGTTCTATTCGTTCTAATACATAGATATATTTAAAAAAATTATTTTTAAAGGATATAGATAAAGTTGAAACGAATTATTTAAAGTAAAACTCATATTCGTTTCAGAATACGACAACCTAAGTTTAAAATTTAAAGTCAACAAAACTAATTTTACTGTAAACTGGGACCAATAATAAACATAATGTAAACATTTATGTTATTTACATATGAAGTTCAAAATAATTCTATTAATATTTTTTTCACACTATTCTAAAAGTATTTTTCTTTTACAATTCGTTTCAAAAGTATTATTGTTTATCACTAAACGCGTGATCAATGTAAAATTATTTCAATTTAATTATTAGCTTTAAGTTCAAACTTTAGATATATAATTATGTTAAATATACATATAAAAATTCTGCCACCCATGAACTAATTCTACCTTATCCCATAACTTAAGAGAGGTGACCATGTGACAAAAATATGTGACCTAAAAATACAATTATTATTATTAAATACTCTCCTATTCCATTCTTCTTGGTAATTATTGTGCATTTAAATATATAATTACATTTTATTATATACAAATCTAACATGTTCTATGAAACATAAGATAGGTTATTCTTCCATCTAATTGGTTTGAAGTTTATAATAGATAAATAATTATTAAGCAATATTTTCTTCACATAACAATTTTTTTTTTTGGCTCTCAATGAAATAAATTGTATTAGTATGAGTATTTGTTTGGAGGCAATAATAGAATGCCATTATATAATTATTATATTGAAATAAATAAATAATAATTAATTTAAAAGTTAAAAAAAAAACTTAAGGTGCCTATAAAATGAAATGAAGAGAGGGTTGTAGAAGATTGAACATAAGAATATTTTAGTTAAAATATATTAAATTTTATACGGATTGATAATTAATCTATATGGATGGATCAGTCTTGATAAAAAAAAATAATTTTACAATAATTTGTAGAATGTTATTTTTCTTGTTCTCTACATCCAATTGTGAGTTTCTTTCAAGAGAAATCAAAGTATTCACCTCAAATAAAAGACTTTTGTAAACACTTAGTGGGTTCTTTGATCACAGATTAGGAAAAATTAACATTAATAAGTAGTGCACAAACTTATATAAAAAATTAAGACAATACAATTAATCCAAAACTTAAAGATTGTAGGTTTGTGTATCTCTTTACTTATCTATTCAATATAAAATTTCTAACTCATACTAAATTCATAACATAAACAACATTCTAGGAACAAACAATTCTCCCTTTACTTCGTTTTCTTAAAATTATCAGAAGCTAATTTTCACCATTCTCTTATTTACTTTAACAAGAACTAGAAGATGAAATTTAACACCATTTTTTTGACTTAAAAGTTTCATTGAAAGTTATAATTTCATCTTCTAAAGTGACACAATTTACAATAGAGAATATTAGAAGCGATGTGATGATGATGAATCATTCTATATTAAACTTTCATATAAACACTTAAAACTATAAAGTTTTTTTTAATTAATTTGTTAACTTAAATACATTATATGTATAAAAATTTCATTTTTACGCTAAATAAAGGTGTAATTGAAAAAATAATGGAATTTAACCACATGCACCTTTCAATTAAGAAGATGAAATTAAGATATTAAAAGAAATAAGGAATAGATATGTGTTGAAAAAATCTAACAAAAAAGAAAATTATGTTCATTTTAAAACGAAAGAAAAAATTAATAATATATATATATATATATATATATATATATTATTTTTATATATGGGATTATATGATTTTATAAGAACAATGTTCTCGCTCGTTTAATAGTTATTTTTGGAGATGGTTTTTTAGCGGTTAAATATGTGTATAAGGATACTTTAATACTAAGTCAATTGAGATACAAATATATTATAAAAATAAAGATAAGAACAAAGATGAACAAAAGACATGAGAATGAAAATATGTTCTCTGTTTTTTCTGTGTATTTCATTCAAAATAAAGAACTGAATATATACAAGTACTGTACTCATTCTAGGTATAGCTAAATAAAGAAAATAAAATAAAATTATTATAATCTGATAATGTCATAAAAACAAATAAACAGAATTGACGATAATTTGATTCTACCATAAAGACAAAATCAAATAATTAGTTTCCTTCTATAAGCCTTCTATCCATATCCTCTGAAACCCCTCTGCAAGTTGGGAAACAAATATTGATGAGACCCAACTTGGAACAAATAATCTTGAAAGACTGAGGACCTAAGGCTTTAGTATAAACGTCTGACTAGTTACTCTGTGGTGGAAATGGAAAGCAAATGAATGATAGTCTATTTCTATATGTTTGGTGCGCTCATGAAACACTGGATTTGTTGCAATATATCTTGCTGAGTCATTGTCACAATATAAAAGAGATGGTTGCTCAAAAGGAACTTTCAAATCTTGAAGAAGATAGACTAGCCATTGAATTTCACAAGTAACAGTGGCCATTGCCCTGTATTCAGCTTCACAGGAACTTTTTGATATTGTTCCTTGTTTTTTTGATTTCCAAGATATAAGGGAATTTCCAAGATACACACTAAAACCAGTCACTGATTGTCTTGAATCACTACAGGTACCCCAATCACTATCACAAAAAGCTTTGAGATGGGCAGAACTGCTCGATGAGAAAAATAGGCCAAGACTTGGAGCTCCTTTAATATATTTTAGAATTCTAATTGCTGCATTATAGTGAGCAATTGTAGGCTTATCAAGAAACTGAGAAAGTTGTTGAACAGAAAATGTGATGTCAGGTCGGGTATTAGTGAGATACATAAGTCTTCCAATCAACCTTCTATAGGCATGAACA
>Ga0209700_107235_pt1 | contig 16004 bp, 11 predicted proteins | sample SiratroredBW_FD_187528 | JGI IMG/M metagenome (GOLD analysis project Ga0209700, IMG submission 187528) | Root nodule microbial communities of legume samples collected from California, USA - Siratro red BW (SPAdes) (version 2) | ecosystem: Host-associated > Plants > Roots > Nodule | place: USA...
AGATCAATGGTGTCTATTAAGTTTTCTATTTCTTCTTCAGAAATACTTTCTGTGTTTTCAGGATTTAATTCTCTTTCTTCATATCCGGAAAACAAATTTTGTCTGTATAGAAAATCTTCATTTTCATCATCAGAAGTTTCATCGTCTTCTATTATTTTATTCATAAAAGCTGATGAGTTTCTATGGGGTTGTGTTTCTTCTTCTTCATCAGTTTGTGTATTTGCTTATAGTATGTAGGTATCAGTAAAATGGAATCTTCTTATCGTTATTATTTATTTGATAAGTGTTTAATTTTGATTAGAAATGTGATTTTTTTTTATAGGTATATCTTCCTCCATTGATTTGGAGGAGTTGTTAGTTACATAAATTTTATCCTTCTTACTAAAAGGATTAGGTGTCTTTATCATGGTTAACATGTATTTGTTGATGAATTAGTGATAATGATTATATATATATATATATATATATATATTTATTTATTTATTTATTTATTGAAATATTCATTCAATTATAATTATAATATGTTAATATTATAATTTTCTGATAAAAATTTAATAGAGTTTAATATAATTTAAACATCTAATCACTTTATTATAATATTTATATTCAATATATATCAATATCAGATTAAGGTGTATTAGAATTGTATTTTATATTCATGTATAACCGATAATATCTGAGACCGATAACAATTGAGAAAATTAGTTGTTGTTAGTGCTGAGAATATCTAGTCTTAACATAATTCATAAATTAACATAATCGTTATCTCATCATCAATTTCTGAGTCTGTATATATTATTTAGTCTTAGAATCATCTTGATAATATTATTCAATGATTATAAAACTAATTAAGCAATAATAATCACTTAACATTAATCACCTTATCCTCATGACTAAGAATGTAAAAATACAATAAGAGACAATATAAATAGAGAGTTATCCCTAAGATATAACCACAGTAATTATTATTCACTCTAACTCTATTAACTATAATATATCTACTCACATTAACTTTAACAGTGGAACATCTTTACGAGTAGTCTATCTCTTGACCGAAAGAGCAAACAGGAATCATGTGGTGGTCTTATACATGTTATCTCCTTATAAGAACAAAAATATTATGTTCGAATACTATAAGGTCGAGATACTTTCAATTATATTTGTAAATCAATTTAAAATTCATTCAATTATATTGGTACAGTAGTTCCAGTCACAGTATTTACATTATATATAAACAATTTAAAAGGGACTAGAAAAGTTTAACTTATTTAGTTAATATCTTTTTAATTTTATTAGAACACTACTTTTTGGAACTTGAGAAATGATGATTGACGATAATGATAATATGTTGGGATGAGATAAAATTTTAGTGACATTAGTAATAATTATATTAATGAAATTGATAATAAAGTTAGGGATTATAACACTTGGTATGATAATTGGTATATGCTTTTCTTATGAAATAAATGATATAAAGGTATAAGTGAAATGAAGTATTCTTACCGTCACTGTTTATTTGATAATTTTTTTATAAGTGTTTAGTTTTTGGAAAATGGTAGTTTAACACGTCCAAGAAAAATTTTCATTTAACACTACTTTTTATTAATAAAATATTATATATTAATAAAATAATAATATATTTTAATATTAAATGAATGTGAAATGTGAACAGCAACACCACCCTAAAGAGAATTGAGTAATTATTATTCTGATAGTACTTTGAAAATAAAATACCACTTCAAGCTATATCCAATAAGTAATTTAATGGACACAATATACAAAATACCTTATTTTAGTTATAAGAATTTTGATCAAACACTTAATATTGTCTTCACAATTAATTAATTAGTGTATAATTGTCTAATCATGTATATATTATGATACTTCATTATATTAGTTAAGATTGTGTAATTATGTATATGTCACGATACTTAGTTGTATTAGTCAAGATTCTCCATTATGTTCCTATCACCCTAATTTTACCTTTCAAATAACTCAAAGTTAATATAAAAACTTAACCAATAATATTTACATTATCTGATTATTTTGGATATATAATTAAAAAAAACAGCCAAATATATAATGAGAAAGACTAAAATTAAGTAACATTAGAATAGAATTTAGATTTGATCAAAGATTTGAGTATTATTGACAATACATGAGATTGAGAAGAATAGGAGCTGAAGTATTAATAATTAACTACATAAACTTTTGTTTGGGTATACATATCTTATGACAAGAAAAACTCCCTATAAAATACTGCACAGTTGTGAATTGTTTTGGTTGATGTATTATTTATGTTGTTACTAAGGAAACAGTATTATAGACGTGAGAAGATAAGGGATAGTTGATTTTGGTGTTCCAAAAATAGATTTGATTTGGACTTAAGGAAGACTATTTCCATACAAGTGGCATGAAAAGAGGAGTCATGAAAACGTGGCTGTCCAAAGGAGTTTCCTAAAATGGACACTCACAAAGATACGCTACTCCATCACCTTCCTCTCTTTTTTTCTCATTAAAATACTCTTTTCATTTTTTTACAATTTTTTTATTTTTTTCCAACCCTCTATAAATGAAATACACAACACACTTCTGTCAAAACACAACACTTTAATTCCTCACTCTCACTCCCAACTCTTCAACGTTTCCCAAACTAAACACACACTTCAAACTTCAAAGCACTGCCATGGGAGAAGAACTAGCCAGAGTGAAGGCAGAGATGTTCCACGACGGCGAAAGCGATCGCCACGACGACGTTTTGAGCGAGACCAAGTCCTCCGGAGTGACGGAAGAGCCAACCGTGGTTCACGTGAAAGAAGAAGTGGATGACGGCGCCGTTAACGGTTTCATGGATAAGATGCCGAGACCGATGGAAGGGCTGCACGAGATGGGTCCCCCACCGTTCCTCAAAAAGACGTTCGAAATGGTGGAGGACCCTCACACTGACCCCGTTGTGTCCTGGAGTCAAACGCGCGATAGTTTCGTCGTTTGGGACTCTCACGAGTTCTCCAAAACCCTTCTTCCCAAATACTTCAAGCACAGCAATTTCTCCAGCTTCGTTCGCCAGCTAAACACCTATGTCAGTCCACTTTTCCACACTCTTAAGCTTTTCTTCTTTGTCTCCTTAATCTTCTCTGACCTATGATTTCAGAATTTTACTAATTAGTTCGATGAATTTCTTGTAACATTGAATAATGTATAGTTTTTAAAAGGGTTATCTGAAGTTATTGGAATCATATCTATTTATATAATATCATTATTGCGATGTAACTGAAGGATTTATGGTTTAACGGGTGCAGGGCTTCAGGAAGGTTGATTCAGACCGTTGGGAGTTTGCGAATGAAGCATTCCAAGGAGGGAAGAAGCATTTGCTGAAGAACATAAGGAGAAGGAGCAAGTACAGCAGAATGCATCAGGGAGCTTTCAATGTGACGAAGCCGGGCGTGGAGGCTGAAGTGGAGAAACTGAAGAAGGACCAGAACATTTTGAAGTTGGAAATTCTGAAACTGAGGCAGCAGCAGGAGAATTCGCATGTTCAGCTCACAAATGTTCAGGAGAGAGTTCGATCTGCAGAGATGAAGCAGTATCAGATGATGTTTTTCCTCACCAGAATGGCTAAAAGGCCCGCTTTTGTTGAGCAGTTAATCCAAAATATTAGGAGGAAAAGAGAGCTTGATGGTAACGACATGGCTAAGAGGCCTAGATTGATGGGAAACCCCTGCTATGTACCCTTCCCCAACACCATGGGGACAACCCCTAATGTTGATTATAGACACCAAACTCATCAACATCAACAGTTCCCCTCAACGCAATCCGATCTTAATGGATTTCTGTCTGAAACTGTGAACATCAACAAGATGGAGCACCCAACTCCCTCTCCTTTGGAAGATGAAATATGTAACCCTGTGCAAGGGTTAAGGGCACAAGGTTGTTCTAGCGCAAATGCGGCAGATGCTTCTTCTGCCTATCATGTCATGTCAGAAAAACTAATGCGGGAAAATTCTGTAGTTGATGAAGAACTAGATGTGAATGACTCCAATATCTATCTTGAGTTAGAGGATTTGATCACTAAGCCAACGGATTGGTCTCTTGGATCTGCAAGTGGATTGGTGCAACAAACTAGTTGAAATGATCTCACTAGTGTTGCTTTTAGCGGCTGTGCAATTTCAGGTTGGAGAAGTGTGTGTGTGTGTGTGAAGATGCTCTGCTGCTACTTAAGATAAAGAGATTAGTATTACATGGCTCTTCAATCACCATCTTTGAAAGTGCAGGACCTAGTTGCTCGCCCCAGCTTTTTATATGATGATGCGAGACTTTTCATGTTTCTGTTTATGTTCATATGTTGTATAGTCCTTTCTTCCCTTCGTTCGTTTCCTTTGGGTCTTAAGTCATATGAGCTTGGTCATAGCTAAGACTTTTATGTTGTAGTAAATAACTATGTGGGTTGTAAATTTGTATTACAGAACATGGTTTATATAGTTCAATAAATCCGGTTTATAATTACGTCCCTGTTCGGTTTCAGGCTTTATCTAATATAACCTGTTTATCTCCTACGTTTTGGAATCATCAGTTTCGTGATAACAATGGTAATTTACAAATTTTAAATCTTTGAACATGATTATCAAAGAGGAGCAATTTCACTGAATAGCAATAACGGTAATTTACTTAGAACTTTCAATTTTTAAGGTATAATATTTATTATTTTTAGTATAAATTAGAAATGAGTAGCAATTTCGATGAGCAGTATAATTTTTAAATCTTCTAACATAAACTAGTCGCAATTTGGTTAACGATACTTCTATACAGAAGGATATTTTCAGAATTGTTAAGATTTTTTTAGATGGTTGATATATAGTTGAGATTTGAATTCCTTTTATTTTAATTTTATTTAATTTTTTAGCTGGATAAGATGTCAAATTTATTAAATTTTAATTTTATTATTTAGAAAATTATTTTAATTATTATTTAACGACAAAAGTTATTTAAATATCAAACTATTATTACTAATTTCTTTAGTTTGGATTATGTTTTTTATATTTCAAGTATGATAACAAGTTTATCAAAATATATAGAGAATTCTTATGGTTTGAGAGACTCTTATTAGGTGTAAAATAATAATAATAATAATAATAATAATAATAATAAGTTAATATTTTTAAAATAATAATAATAATAGTAATTATAAGTTAATATTTTTAAAAGATATTAGATTTAGTATGGGAAATGAGGAGAAATATTTTTAAAGGAGATTAGATGAAATAATGATAAATTTTTTTAAAGGAGATTAGATCTAATATGAAACACTGTTTTTATTATTTTATTAAAAATACTCATTTCAATATGAAAATATTAAAAATGACTCATTTCAATATGAAAATGACACATGATCTTAGTGATTGTATCAATATGAAAATGACACATGATCTTAGTGATTTTTATTGTATCATTATTTATTTATTAAAGATGAATCTATTAGAATATTAAGTTGTCAACATGTTGATATAAAGATGAATCTATTAGAATATTAAATTGTGAACATGTTGATATATTTGTAGTATTATTATTTACTGAAGATGAATCTATCTCATACTGAAATATCAATGATAAATTTATTTCATATTGAAATATCAATAAGTTGTAAATATTATTGTATACTTGTAGTGATGCATACTCATTTAAGGAAGGATGACACATGACCTTTATTCTATCATTATTTATTGAAATGATTCTCATACTGGAATATCAAAAAGTTGTGAACTAGGTTGATATTGTTAGAGTGGTGTAGACAATATCGAGTTAAGACAAAATTATCTAGTATTTGTGAGTGAAGATTGATGATGATGATGAGAATATAACTACATATGTTATTATTAGAATAAACAATGGTATGATATGAAACAAACTTAGAAAAGAGATATCAGCAGACATAAACACTTATGTAGATTGGAATAAAAACACTTATACCCTTTTCATCATTAACACTTAATAATTGATTTGTTAATTAGAAAAGAAATCAATTCTCCAACATCACTACTTTTAAGGGTAAACATCTTTTTGTCAAAATTTTAGTGAAGTTAAAGTTATATTTAGAAACTTATAACCATGAATATATGATAACAACAATAAACAAGTATATTTATAGGAAAAACATATGATAACTAAGGGTTGAGAGAAGTGTTATATGTAAAATGAGTACCTTTCTAAATAATAATAAGCTAATCATTTTTAAATGAGACCAAATCCGATATGGGACATAGCATTTAGGAAGGATGACACATGACCTTAATTGTATCGTTATTTGTTGAAGATGAATTCCATACTAAATGTTAAGAAGTTGTGAACATTGTTGATATACTTGAAGTGGTACAAAGAAGTATCTCGAGTTATGACATAGTTATCTAAGGTTTGTAAAAGAAAATTGATGATAAGAATGTAACTACATATGTTGTCAATAGAAGCAACAGTTGTATAATATGAAACAAAGTCAAAGAAAGAGACATCAGCAAACACAAACACTTACACAAATTAGGAGAAAAACATTAATACCCTTTTTACCATTGACACCTAACAATTGATTTGTCAGTTAAAAAGGAAATCAATTATCCAGCACCACTACTTTAAAGGACAAACATCTCACTAATCATTGCTGGTCAAATTCTATGGAAGTTAAATTTTTATCTAGAGACTTTAGGAACAAGAATATATGATAACATCTATAAACAAGTATATGTATAGAGAAAAACTTACCATAACTTAAGTTTGAGAAAAATGATATATCTAAAATGAGATAATAATAGACTAATCATTTTTAAATGGGACTAGATTAGATATTGGACATGGCTTCTAAGAACGATAACACATGACCTTTACTATACCATTATTTGTTGAAGATGAATCTCATACTGGAATATCCATAAGTTGTGAACGTTGTTGATAATACTTGGAGTGATGCAAAGAAACATCTCGAATTAAGATAGAGTTATTATGTGTCTGTGAACAAAGATTGGCAATGATGAAAATGTAACTACATATGTTGTTATTAAAATGAACAAATGTATGATATGAAACAAGCTCAAAGAAGAGACATTAGTAGACACAAACACTTATGCAAATTAAATGAAAAACACTGATACCCATTTATCATTAACACCTAATAATTGATTTGGCAGATAGAAAAGAAATCAATTCTCAAACACCACTACTTTAAAGGGAAAACATGTATATTTACAGTAAAAACTGCTATGATAACTAAGGTTTGAGAGAACTTTTATATGTAAAATGAGTAGCTTTCTAATAATAATAGGCTAAGCATTTTTAAATGGAATCAGATCCGATATGGGATATGGCTTCTAGGAAGGATGACACATGACCTTCAGTGTTTCATTATTTGTTGAAGATGAATCCTATACTAGGATATCAATAAGTTGTGAATATTGTTGATATGTTTGGTGTGGTGCAGAGAAGTATCTCTAGTTATGACAGAGTTATCTGATGAGAATGTAACTATATATGTTGTCATTAAAATCAATAGTTGTATGATATGAAATAAATTCAAAGAAAGAGACATCAGTAGACACAAAGACTTAGGATAGACATCTCATTAATCATTATTTGACAAAATTCTAGGTAAGATAAAGCTTTACCTAGAGACTTAGGAACATGAATATATCATAACAACTATATATATATATATATATATATATATATATATATATATATATATATATATAAAAAAACCTGTGATAACTTAGGTTTGAGAGAACTGTTATATGTAAATGAGTACCTTTTTGAATAATAATACACTAATCATTTTTATTTTCAAATGGGATCATATTGGATATGGGACATGGCTTTAAGGAAGGATGACACATGACTTCTACTATATCACTATTCACTATTTGTTGAAGAAGATGAATCTCATAGTGGAATATCAATAAATTGTGGACGATGTTGATATACTTGAAGTGGTGGAGAAGCATTTTGAGTTATGACAGAGTTATATAGTGTTTGTGAAGATGATGAGAATGTAACTACATATGGCGGTTATGAGAGTGTAACTACATATGGCGGTTATGAGATGAGAGTTACAAATATTTATGCAGATTAGGAGAAAAACATTGATATCCTTTTCACCATGACACCTAACAATTAATTTGATAGTTAAAAAGAAATCAATTCTTAAACACCACTTTAGAAGACAAATATCTTACTAATCATTGGTTGTCAATTCTAGGTAAATTAAAACACTGTCTAAATACTTAGAGACAAGAACATTCGATAACAATGGGAAAACATAAGGAAAACATATGTTTGAGAGAACTATTATATGTAAAAGTTAATCACTTCTAAATGGAATCAGATCCGATATGGGATATGGTTTCTAGGAAGGATGACACAATATCATTTTTTGTTGAAAATGAATCCCATACAGGAATATCAATAAGTTGTAAATGTTGTTGATATACTTAAAGTGGTGTACAGAAGCATCTCGAGTTAAGATAGAGTTATCTAGCCTTTGTGGATGAAGATTAGCGATTATGAGAATGTAACTACATATATTGTTATTAAAATAAACAGTTGTATGATATGAAACAAACTCAAAGAAGAGACATCAGCATATACAAACACTTATGCAGATTACTATAAAATACTGATACACTTATTACCATTGACACCTAACAATTGATTTGTCAATTATATGTATAGGAAAAAAAACCTATGATAACTAAGGTTTAAGAGAACTGTTATATGTAAAATGAGTACCTATATAGTAATAGACTAATCATTTTTAAATTGGACTAGATCTTCTATGGTACATGGCTTTCAGAAAGGATGACACGTGATCTTCACTGTATCATTATTTGTTGAAGATGAATTACATATTGGAATATCAATAAATTATATTGTTGATATACTTGGAGTGGTACAGAGAATTATCTCGAGTTATGACAGAGTTATCTAGGGTTCGTGAAGATTGGTAAATATGACAATGTAACTTCATGCGTTGTCATTAGAATGAAAAGTTGTATGATATGAAACAAGCTCAAAAAAATAGACATCAGCAGACACAAACACTTATGTCGATCAGTAGAAAAACATTGATATCCTCTTTACTATTGACACCACATTGATATCCTCTTTACTATTGACACCTAACAATTGATTTGATAGTTAAAAAAGAAATCAATTCTCAAAACCCACCACTTTAAAGGAATGACGAACATCTTGTTAACTATTGGTTGTCAAAATTGTAGATAAGTTAAAGCTCTATCTATAGACTTGGAAACAAGAATATGTGATAAGAATGATAAACAAAACCTATGATAATTATGGTTTGAGAAAACTGTTATATGTAAAATGAGTACACTTTTTAATAATAACAGACTAATTATTTTTAAATGTGGCCAAATCCGATATTGTATGACTTTCAGAAAGGATGACACATAACCTTCATTGTATCATTATTTGTTTAAGACGAATTGCATACTGGAATTTCAATAAGTTGTGAACATTGTTGATATACTTGGAGTGGTGCAGCATCTCCGAGTTATCATAGAGTTTTCTGGTGTTTGTGAAGAAAGATTGACTGTGATGATAATGTAATTGCATATACTATCATTAGAATGAACAGTTGTATGATATAAAACAAACTCAAAGAAAGAGACATCAACAGACCCATACACTTATGCATTATGCAGTTTATGAGAAAAACATTGATACCCTTCTTACTTTTAAGACATAACAATTGATTTGTCAATTAGAAAAGCAATCAATTCTCAAGCACCACTACTTTAAAAGGAAAACAACTCATTAATCATTGTTTTTCAAGATTTTAGGTAAGTTAAAGTTTTACCTACAGACTTAGGAACAAGAATATATGATAATAACTATAAACAAGTATATGTATAGGGAAAACCTATGATAAGTTAGGCTTGAAAGAACTGTTATATATAAAATGAGTACCTCTTTAATTTAAATAATAATAATAGACTGATCATTTTCAAATGAAAATCAGGAAGGGTGACACATGACCTTCACTATACCATTATTTGTTGATGATGAGTCCCATAGTGGAAAATCAGTAAGTTGTGGATAATGTTGATATACTTGAAGTGATGCAGAGAAACATCTCAGAGTAATGACAGGGTTATCTAGTGTTTGTGAAGGTAGATGGGTAGATGGCAGTTATGAGAATTTATTACATATGTTGTCACCAGAATGATTAGTTGGATGATATGAAACAAACTCAAAAAAAGAGACATCAACAGACACAAACAATCATGTACATTAGGAGAAAAACATTGACACTCATTTTATCATTGACACTAACAATTGATTTGATAGTTAATAAAAGAAATCAATTTTCAAACACCACTACTTTAAAAAGGGTGTTGGTTTTACAAAATAGAAGCAGATAAAATAATGAAAATGAATAAAAATGTATGAAGAGAAATCTATTATTATTTCCTCTTATTTCTCTGCAGCCAACATGAAGAAATTACATTTATAATACTTGCAGAAAGAAAAGAAAAGTAACTGATTGAAATTAATTTAGGAGCATTTATTTTGACTAAAAAAGAAAAACTGAAATGTTTTATCCTAATGTATAGGACCCATTATTCTAACATTTAGGAACAACTATTCTAATTAAAGACTTATTCAGAAATTGAAACAGATAAAACCAATCAACATGCAGTTCAAAAACAAATTTCTAACCAAGGGCAAACATCTTATTAACAATTGTTTGTCAAAAATCAAAAATCAAGATAAGTTTAAGCTCTATCATTATTTGTTAATGATGAGTCCCATAGTGGAATATAAGTAAGTTGTGGACAATGTTGATGTACTTGAAGTGCTGCAGAGAAACATCTCCAGTAATGACAGAGTTATCTAGTATTTGTGAAGGTAGATGGGTAAATGACAGTTATGAGAATTTAATTACATATGTTGTCACCAGAATGATTAATTGGATGATATGAAACAAACTCAAAAAAAGAGACACCAGCAGACACAAACACTCATGTAGATTAGGAGAGAAACATTGACACCCATTTTATCATTGAAACTAACAATTGATTTGATAGTTAAAAAAAGAAATCAATTTTCAAACACCACTACTTTAAAAAGAATGTTGGTTTTACATAATAGAAACAGATAAAATAATCAAAATAATGAAAATGAACAAAAATGTATGAAGAGAAATATATTATTATTTCCTCTTATTTCAATTACATTTATAATACTTGCAGGAATCTATTATTATTTCCTCTTATTTCTCTGCAGCCAAGAACAATTACATTTATAATACTTGCATAATTCTATTATTATTTCCTCTTATTTCTCTGCAGCCAAGAACAATTACATTTATAATACTTGCACAAAGAAAAAATAACTAACTGAAATTACTTTAGGAATATTTATTTTGACTAAAAAGAAAAACTGAAATACTTTATCCTAACGTATAAGAACCATTATTCTAACATTTACCAACAATCATTCTAATTAAAGACTTATTTAGAAACTGAAACCTAATTAAAGACTTGTTCAGAAACTGAAACAGACAAACATGCAGTTCAAAAACAAATATCTAACCAAGGGCAAACATCTTATTAACCATAGTTTGTCAAAATTCAAGGTAAGTTTAAGCTCAATCATTATTTGGTGAGTCCCATAGTGGAATATAAGTAAGTTGTGGACAATGTTGATATACTTGAAGTGGTGCAGAGAAACATATCCAATAATGACAGGGTTATCTAATGTTTGTGAAGGTATATGGGTAGATGGCAGTTATGAGAATTTAATTACATATGTTGTCACCAGAATGATTAGTTGAATGATATGAAACAAATTCAAAGAAAGAGACATTAGCAGACACAAACACTCATGTAGATTAGGAGAAAAACATTGACACCCATTTTATCATAGACACTAACAATTGATAATTGATTTGATAGTTAAAAAAGAAATCAATTTTTAAACACCACTACTTTAAAAAGGATGTTGGTTTTACAGAATAGAAGCAGATAAAATAATGAAAATGAACAAAAATGTATGAAGAGAAATCTATTATTATTTCCTCTTATTTCTCTGCAGTCAAAAACAAATTACATTATAATACTTGTAGAAAGAAAAAATAATTAACTGAAATTACTTTTCCTTAAAGTTTAGGAGCATTTATTCTGACTAAAAAGAAAAATTGAAATACTTTATCCTATTCCTATAGGAACAATTATTCTAACATTTAGGAACAATTATTCTAATTAAAGACTTTTTCAGAAATTGAAACAGACAAAACAAATTAACATGTAGTTCAAAAAGAAATATCTAACCAAGGGCAAACATCATATTAACCATTGTTTGTCAAAATTCAAGGTAAGTTTAAGCTCTATCTATTGAAGATGAATCCCTTACTGGAATATCAATAAATGGCTAACGTTGTTGATATACTTGAAGTGATGCAGAGAAGTATCTCGAGTTATGACAGAGTTATCTAGGATTTGTGAAGGAAGATTGGTAGTGATGATGAGACTGTAATTACATATGTTGTCATTAGAATGAAAAGTTTATGATATGAAACAAACTCACAGAAAGAGACATCAACAAACACTTAACATTGATACCTTTTTACCATTGACACCTAAGAGTTGATTTGTCAGTTAGAAAATAAATCAATTCTCAAGCATCACTACTTTAAAGGACAAGTTTCTCACTAATCATTGTTTGTCAAAATTCTAGGTTTGTTAAATCTTTACCTAGAGACTTAAAAAACAAGAATATATGATAACAACTATAAACAAGTGTATGTATAGGGAAAAACCTATGATAACTTAGTTTGAGAGAACTCTTATATGTAAAATGGGTACCTTTTGAATAATAATAATAATAGACTAATCATTTTAAAATGAGACCAGATCTAATATGAGATATGACTTTTAGGAAGGATGACACGTGACCTTCACTATATTATTATTTGTTGAAGATGAATCCCATAGTAAAATATCAGTAAGATGTTGATATACTTGAAGTGGTGCAGAGAATCCTTTCAAGTTTTATCAGAGTTATCTAGTGTTCATGAAGGTAGATGGCATGATTACAATTTAACTACACATGTTGTTATTAAAATTAACAATTGTATGATATTAAACAAACTCAAAGAAAGACATCAGCAGACATAAACACTTAAGCAGATTAGGAGAAGAATACTGATGCCTTTTTTATCACTGACACCTAACAATCGATTTGTCAGTTAGAAAAGAAATCAATTTTCAAACATCACTACTTTAAAGGGAAAAAACTTATTAATCATTGTTTGTCAAAATTATAGGTAAGTTTAAGCTCTATTTAGAGACTTAGAAACAAGAATATATGATAACATCGATAAACAAGTATATGTTTATGGAAAAACCAATGATAACTAAGGTTTGAGAGAACTATTATATGTAAAATGATACCTTTTTTCAATAATAATAGCCTAATCATTTTTAAGTGGGACAAGATCTGATATGGGACGTGACTTCTAGAAAAGATGACATGTGACCTTCACTATATCATTATTTGTTGAAAATGAATCTCATATTGTAATATCAATAAGTTGTGAACGTTGTTGATATACTGATACAGAGAAGTATCTCGAATCATGGCAGAGTTATCTAGGGTTCGTGAAAGAACATTGGTGATGAGGAGAATGTAATTGCATATGTTGTCATTAAAATGAAAAGTTGTATGATATGAAACAAATTCAAAGAAAGAAACATCAATAAATACAAACACTTATGCAGATTAGGAGAAAAAATCGATACCTTTTTACCATAGACACCTAACAGTTGGTTTGTTAATTAAAAAATAAATGAATCAATTCTCAGACACAACTACTTTAAAGGACAAACTTAATCATTGTTTGTCAAAATTATAAATTTGTTAAAGTTTTACCTAGAGACTTAGGAACAAGAATATATGATAACAATTATAAACAAATGTATGTATTGGGAAAAACCTATGATAACTTAGTTTGAGAAAACTATTATATGTAAAATGGGTACCTTTTAAATAATAATAGACTATTCATTTTCAAATGGGACCAGATCTGATATGGGATATGGCTTTCAGGAAGGAGGACACATGATCTTCACTATATCATTTTTTTGTTGAGAATGAATCCTATAGTGGAACATCAATAAGTTGTGAACAATATTGATATACTTGAAGTGGTGCAGAGAAGTCTCTCGAGTTATGACAGGATTATCTAGTATTTTTGAAGATGGATAACAATAATTAGAATGTAACCACATATATTGTCATTAGAATGAACAATTATATGATATAAAACAAACTCAAATCAACAGACACAAACACGCAGATTAGGAGAAGAATACTGATATCTTTTTATCATATTAACACCTAACCATTGATTTGTATGTCAGAAATGTAATCATAATTTTTAACAAATAAGGTGATGTGAAATTCTAAGTTATTTATCTTTTACCATAATTGTAAGGTGCTCACATCTCACAAAATCTCCTTAGATTCATAATTTACTGTTTTTAGATTCAAAGTCATTACTTTTAAGAATGTTAAGAATAAAAGAAACTATAATTAATTTATAAATCATAGTTAGTTTTATATCCGGTTAGGACTTCTATAAAACCAATCTTTTTACTCTTTGTACATATATGCACAAATGTGAGTGCATTCTTCTCTTTTTTGTTTTCTCTCTTCTTTCTTCTCTTCTCTTCTCTTCTCTCTCTTCTCTCTGCATTTAATCTTACAAAATTGTAAATAAGAGAAACATAAAAATTTGTAATTCACTGAACTATTAAAGAATCTTTAATCTAGGATATAATTATCAAAATTGTTATCTCTCAACAAAGTCTCTTAATCACATATTCTTACTTTTTCTTGATGGTTACCTAAGATCTATAATGAGAAAATATTAAACTAATATATATATAGATATATTTTATTGGTTCACTCAATAACAAGAGCAATTGTAGGACCACTAGCTAGCTGTATTAAATTGTTACAATTTAAAGTTTATAATATTTTTAGAATTTTGTTCTCTTCCTGTCTCCTATCTGATATTTGAAATTAATCAGTAAGCTTCTGATACCAATACAGATATAGAGAATAAAAAAAAACAAAAAAAAAGCATGATCCCTAGCCTGTTTATAATATGATAATGTGAATAACATGTAAAAATGAGTTATTCTCTCTGCATCTCATCATCTATCTTATCAACTATTTAAGATAATATAGTTATTAAATTAGTATAGCTTCTGTCAAATATTATACTATTCATAATTTTATGTCAAAAATATTTTTTTATTCAACTATTACATTATTATTTTATACCGTTATAATTATTTTTATTAAAATAAAATTAAGGTGAACAAGTTATTTATAATTTAATATTTATATATATATATATATTACATTGATTTTTATTTAAATAAATGAAATATCAAATTATTTTATATTATTGTAAATATAATTTATATAAATTGAACTTTCAATTTAAGAAAGAATTTAAAAAATATTAAGCTGTTTAATATTTAAGAAAATTATTCCTATCTAATTTGGTGTATATTTTCTTGATTGCGTGACACTTGCAGGTTGTAAGGTGATTGGATCTCTTAACTTATCGTTGAATGGCTAGATAATTTCCAACTTATTTGGAGCAGAGCATCACACAGTAGCTGAAATGCAACAATTGGACCATTCTCATATTAAATTCTTCAGTCAGAGGACCCATTTCCTCTATTGGGTCCAAATATGTAGGATAACTTATTTTCTAACAAATATATATTTTCCTTCAATTTTACATTATGCTCAATATAATCTTAATATGTGTTCTTGAATTTTTTTTTTTTGAACATAATGTCTTGAATTTTTTTTACCATGAGATCAACTTGCACCATGTGTTATGCATCCATTTATATATATATATATATATATATATATATATATATATATATATATAAAAAAAAAAAATTATATTTTATAAATAT
>Ga0209700_107236_pt1 | contig 16001 bp, 4 predicted proteins | sample SiratroredBW_FD_187528 | JGI IMG/M metagenome (GOLD analysis project Ga0209700, IMG submission 187528) | Root nodule microbial communities of legume samples collected from California, USA - Siratro red BW (SPAdes) (version 2) | ecosystem: Host-associated > Plants > Roots > Nodule | place: USA...
AAGGTGAACCACAAAGGAGAACAAAAAAAAAAAGACAATAATGTTATGGTTGATACAAAGAAGAAGAAACATCACAAGAATGTTTAAATTTATTTGTCTACAGTTAGAGATGTCTACAGTTAGAGATGAGATGCGGTAAATGTTAAGGTTGATATAAAGAAGATAACTCCACTATGATTATGTTTGTTTATTTGATGTTTTCAAATAGAGATGCAATAGAGGTGAATGTTATAGGCAAATGACATAGACCAAACTGAAGAAAGATTATTCATTAAATGAAAAGAGGAAGAGAGAGAGATAGGAGAAAGATAAGAGAGAGAAGAAGTAAAAGCAAATGACATCCTGTCACATCACAATAAAATATTATTATTTTTTTTTTTACACATAACAATGTTAAATGAATATACTGAGAGTAGGAATGTCAAAATATCATTACTTATTTAAATATTATAATTAATATTATATTTGTTGTAATGTTATTTGTAAGAGTAATGATATTTTTACACTCCTATGTATCAATACATTCATTTGACATTATTGTGAGATCTTAGGGGTCATTTTTGCTCTTATTATCTCTCCTCTTTTCTTTTTATCTCTCCTCTTTCTTCCTTTTCATTTAATGGAATATATGTTATTCTTATCTTATTTTATTTTTATTTTATTTATAAAAGTAATGTTTATATTACATTAAATGGAATATTATCTTTTTATCTTTTTTTTATCATTTAGAAATTCATTTTTAACGATATATATAATAATTAGTTAATTAATTTTTATTTTTATTAATATTATTATTTTCTTTTTTAATAATCATATATAAGTTTTTATATTTATAAATATTTTTTATTCATAATATCAATATATTATTATTATTATTTTAGTCATAATGTTTTTCTTTTAAAACCACTAGATTTGGTTTCTAATGTTCAAATCTTATCTAAAATATAAAATATTTTTAAAATCAAAATTTAATAACATAAATTAAAACTTAAGTTTTTCTAATTCTTATTTTAAGATAAAAATAAAATAATTAATATATTTATTTCAAAACATGACAACACAGTGACAAACAATACATGTGAAAGTGTGAATGTCAAAGGAAAACAATGGAGGTGTAAGACAGAGGAAAACAAAAAAAACAAGAATATTATGGTTGATAAAAAAAAGAAACATCACAAAATGTTTAAATTTATTTGTAGAGTTAGAGTTGAGATTTGGTAAATACTAGAGTTGATACAAAGAAGATAACACGACATCACTATGTTTATGTTTGTTTATTTGATATTAATATTGAGATGCAATAGAAGTGAATGTTAAAAGTAGATAATAAAGAAGAAACTGAAGAAGTTTCTTCATTAAATTAAAAGAAAAAGAGAGAAGAGATAAGTGAGAGAGAAAGATGAGAGAGGAGAGAGAATAAGAGTAACTGACAGGGTTAATAAAATATTATTTTTTATACATGAATGTATTAACACATATGAGTGTCAAAATATCATTACTCTATTTGTAATACTCTAGTAGGATCTGGAGAGTTCTTATAAGGAATATTCTGAAGTTGTTATTTTTACTTTAAATCATTACTTTTTAAATAATTCATAATAAATTTTTATAAATTATGTTCTTATCGATAGTTTTTATAAAACCTTATACTTTTATGTTTTTGTAGGTTAAGGTATTCACATCTATTACACTTTGAACTTTTATTAGCACCTAAAATTTTATCTATTTAATTAGATTATTTGTTAATCTATTTAATTAGATTATTTGTTAAGTAAAAATTCTAAACTCTTTTACTTAACAAAATTTATATTTGAGCACTCATTAGTTGACCCTTCTTACAATGCTTAAATGATACATTTGTTGTTTCAAAAGCATAAAGTATTCTACTTCATTAATATGAGTGACAATGTTAAATGATTTAAGGTCATGGCTCTTAATTGCATGACCTCACTTATTTTAGAAATTCATAAATCACCACCATGATTCAACCCTTGAGCTATCATGTTTTTAATTGAACATTATCTATTTTAGAAGAGGGGGTCTCAACCATTTTTATGCTCAAGCTTCAAGTTATAACTTAAATGTCTATGTTAGTACTCAAGACATTTAAAAGAAATATTGTGAGCTATGTATGTCCACATGCATGATGTAAATCATGCATTCTCTTATCTACGTGCATATAATCTTGTTTAGTGAAATAGTTAAACATTAATGCTTACAAAATAATATGACACATAATGACGTGTTTATAACCCATCAAGGATGTGATCAGACATACCATCCTTCTTGCACTCCTAAAAATACATGAACTAGAGGCACTAAAAATACACCTTTATACACATATAAAATATCAACAAAGATAAAAAAAAAAGATACCATAAAAACACTTGAAAATAATAACTAAATTGTCACTCAAATATAGAGATAGAGATAACCATATATGTTATTAAAAATACATGTGAACACAATGTTAGAGAACATTAATGATACCAACTCTCTAATACAAATTTTTAAAGAGAATCAAATAGAATAATTAATAATAAATTTAATAATTTGGAGATTTTTAGAAAGACGAATATGAATTTAGGAATTATGAAATTTTTAGAAAGAAGAGTTTTCTAAGTCAAAAGAAAAATATTATGAGCGAGAATAGATTTAAAAAATGTTAATGTTAATATATATTAATTTAATCTTTTATTACAATCACTTGTGAATTTTTTTATCTTTGAGTTAAAATTTAGAGCAACTACCTGATTGATTTTGTTTTACAATATATCCATTGACCATATGAATTTACATAGATCTAATTCTGGGGATAAATTGTCGTGAACATAACCTGAATCAAAAGTTTCTTCTTGAACTAGTAACTAATGAGACAAGGTATTTTTTTTAGTAATAAAAGATATATTAAATGGAAGTAGTTAAGGTTGTTTTAACTTTTATAAAAAAAAATAACTAATGAGATATTGGATCATTCCAGTATATAGTTTTTTTTTTTCAAGTTTCATTATCTTTGTCCAACAAGTAATAATCCTTAATCTAAACAAACTTCACTTCTATTTATTCGTACACACAACGGTCAAAACGTAACATAGTGGGAAGGGAGGAGTTTCTATGCTCAAACTCATCTCACGCTACTGCAGAGGGGATATGTTGTGATTTGACCAGTGATTTCCTTTCATTATCCTTCTGAATTTTGCTCTATCCAAACAACTAAAAGTTTATGTATCCCTCTTCAATCACCCTCCCAGTTTTTTTCCTTCTAAACGCACCCAAATCTAAACACAAAATGTAAGTCTTTTATGATAATTTTATATAGTATTTGTTATAGACTTTTTTTTTATCTTACTAACATTTTTCTATTTTTTATTTTTCTCAACAGTACTTTTTATTTTTTATTTTCCTTAATAGTAATCTCTATTTTTTAATTCTTAAAATAACATTTTTTTTATTTTTTATCATAAGACTCTTTTTTCTGTAATAATTATTAAAAATTGTAATTATTAATTTATTAAAATTAAGATAAAAATAATATAAAAATAATTAAATTAAATTTTAAAAAAAAATAATACAAAGGAAATAAAATGAAATATTTTATAGGTTTTTTAACTAATTAATTATAATAGGAAAAAAATGAAAAATTATTTTATTTTATATTTTATAATAAATTTAAATTTGACATAATAAATTATATTAAAATAAATTATAATAATTTTGTGATTGTATTTTTATATTAAAATTGATATTGTAAGAAAAAATTATAATAAATTATAAAACTGTTATTTGAATTAAAATTTATATTTTTAGTTTGTTAAAAAAAATATCTAAATAATTAATGGCAAAAATCAAATAAAATTTTGATAAAGATAAAATTTTATTTTTGATAAAGATAAATTTTGATTTTTGATAAAGATAGAATTTGATTTTTGATAGAGATAAAATTTGATATTTTATTAAAGATATCATTTGATTTTTTATAAAGGTAAAAGTTGATTTTTGATAAATATGTAATTGACTTTTTGATAAAGATAAAATTTATGTTTTATTTCACACAAAATATTTGTGTACTATTAATTAAACTATTTAGTAAATATATGATTGTCATTTATTTTCCTCTTTATGTTTAACGTGTATTGTATTATTTTAATAATTAACAATTTTTAAGTAATAAACATAACATTTAAAAGCAAATCACAAATAAGTTAAATTATATTTAAAATTTTTAAACCATTTAATTAATATTTATTTATAAAAATACTTCAACAATTTTATTTTATTTTTCCTATAATTATTTAGATATATTTTTAACAAATGAAAAATATAAATTTTAATTCAAATAACAATTTTATAATTTATTATAATTTTTTCTTCTAATATAAATTTTAATACAAAAATACAACCAGTAAATCATTATAATAAAATACAATCACAAAATCACAAAATCATAAAAAGATAAAAAAATAAAATAAAAATAATAATCATAATTAATGTACTGACTATAAAAAATAAAAAGAAAAAATTAAAAAAATGTTATTTTACCATAAAAAGTGTTATTTCAGTGTAAAAAAATAAAAAAAGTTTTATTTATGGAATTAAAAAAAAAGAGTGTTATTAATAAAAATAAAAAATATTATTGAGAAAAATAAAAAATAAAAAGATAATAATGAGATAAAAAAAAAAGTCTTCGTTATACTGTCCTTCCGTAATATTAAACATATAAAAGAACACAACACATCTTTCACGCCTACAAAACACAAATATGGACAAACACGGGTGAAGTGTTATAGCAAGTTGAGTTTATAAAATACTCCTTTGAAAACTCATATATCAGTCTAAGAAAGAAAAAATGATACAGATTCTTCACAAATGCTCAATTAAATAAAAGTTAGAAAGTTGATAACAGATAAAGGCTTGGAAAATAAAAAGTATTTGTGAGTGTTGTACAAAACCAGTTTGATGTGTATGATCTTTGTATTCTCCTTATCTTCATGTACAACTGGGCTTTGACAGAGATGTATTTGGATTCTTCATTTGCGTTGGAATATTTCATCAATATATTTTAATTTATCGAAAAAATGAAACAGCATATTTTGTATCTAAAACATAACATTTTCACCAATATATATGTATATATATCCGCATGTAAAATATAAGAACCTAAACCAGCAGCATTCAACTACATGTATTCTTAGGACATAATTTTTTTCTGAGACACTACTCCTCAAAACCCTAAACATGAAAGCAACAACCGAAACAATAATGTTAACCACCATGCCAGTACTTACAACAAACCAAAACAACTACCATATTTGTTTTATTGAAATAGCCCAACATTCTAGGTCTCTTACATAGATAATTGTCGATCTTCGTCATTCTTCAGCCAAGGGCATCTGGTTCAAGTCAAATCCAAAAACATTTCCCTCAGCATTCAAGTCAAATCCAAAATTCTTTCCATTCTCAGAACCCTTTTCCGTAACAGGCTCAGTAGGTGGTTCATTCAGATCAAACATCACCACTTGAATAGGCGGCGTCGCTGACCCTTTCTCCCCATGTTTAAGCTCACCACTACTCTTGTTTTCACCACCAACACCTGCCATTTAAGAACCACGTAGACACACATCCAAATCATAAATGCATGCATGCAAACAAACATCGTTGGAATCTCAAAAAAACTTATTTTATTTTACTTTTCTTACTCTGTGAGGTGTTACCCTTGTTAGATGGGGATTCAAACACAGGAGGTTTGAAGAAACCACGATAATCACGATCAGGGTGTGCCCTCATGTGGCCAAACGCACCCTTCCATGTTGTAAATTCTTTGCGGCAAAGAGGGCAAGTAGGTTTTCCAGTGGGAGGGTCCCTCACTATAGAAGTTTTTCTCTTTTTCCCCACCACTCCCTCCCTCACAACACCACTCTCCACCACCTCCACCATACCACCCCCACCCCCCACCGCCACAGCCCCACCACCAACCTCTCCACCATTACCGTTCTCACCACCACTCCGGCCACGGATTCCGTTGTTATTACGGTCACCACTTCCACCACCAACACCATTCTTGCCTCTTCTGTAATTACTATTTCCACCCCCAACGCCATTTTCACCACCATCATCACTACTCTCACCGCGGAGTTCATCCAACACTTGCCATGGCGTTTTCATGGTGCTGTCACCCTGGCGATTGTTGTTGATTGGATTGATAATTAGAGCGAGAGTTTCACCAGAGGGTGCAGATAGAGACTTGTTGGAGAATGGACTCTGCTTTTCCATCTTTGCGTGGTGAAAACTGAAAACCTGAGAATGATGAACATTAGAAAAAGTTTGAATTTATGTTGGTTCATATACCATGTTTAGAATTAAAGCAAATGGCTAGGGTTTGGATTGAAGGGTAATTGAGAAACCTAGAGTGGTTTTGTTGCACCCATTTGTGAAACGATGCAACTTTTCGAAACAATGACTCTTGAGGAACAAAGGTGCTACGGCGAATGTATGTGTCTGTACATCGATCTCAGTTGGCCTGAAAAAACATTAAATGAAATAATCAATGGAAATAATTTTAAAGAGTCACTTAATTAATCACCAAAATGTACTATATTAGTTCAAATCAGTATATTGACACGCAGAAAGCATATTCATGGTGCCTGAACTTTTTACAAATTTAAGATACTTTTCTATTTGGAAATTTCAGCAATGAGTTTCCCAAATAAGAAAACTGAGTTTAGAATTAATTATTAAACTGTTGAAAAATTTTGAATAAATAATTAGATATTAAGTTCTGTATATATACATAAATACATGCACATAATAATAAAAATGAAATCTATTGCTAATGAGATTTAGATTTAGCAAAAGGGAATAATCCTACATTACAGTGAACAACAAATATTAGATAGTTATTAGTGAAAATGTGTATGTTTAGTGAAACGGTATATTGAACAAGATTATATTTGAAAAAGAATATCTGCAGAAAAAAAATGAAAATTGGCTAATATGTTTGTGACAAGATGCAGACTTGAGTCCTCATCCATGTGAGACGAGACAAATACAAATTTTTGTAAATATTACTTCAGTTCAACTGATTTGGACTTGGGTTCTTGGAAATTTTCACTTAACAATATTGATTTTATATAAAATTAATTACAATTGAATATTAGGTAAATAATAAATGTAGTTCTTCTTACTGTTCTCGTACTTTCCTTTCATTTTGTTTTTAAAGTTGGAAATATATTAAAAGAATGTAAGAGGCACTCTGAACCAAGATCCATATTAAATCCAAGAGCTGAATAAAACATACGTGTTAATTGATTTTATCAATATGAGACTTTAAATTAAATCAATTAATTTGATTTTTAGATTTTTAATTGTATTAAATTTCACTCGAACTAAAATAATCAAACAAAAATAATTGGTTTCCATATTGAATTTGTGATTTGCAGTTAATTATACGAAAATATGTTGTTTGCCCCTTTTCATAACAAGATTATGTCAAATTATTTTGATTATTTTTTTTTTTACAAAAAAAATTGCACATTTGCATGACAGTTAACCCAATTCACTGGAATCGAAGTTTGGTTTATTTTTTTTTTTCGAATTTTGTAAGAACTACAAAACAATCCAAATCATTGAAAATTTTGTTTTTCTCAAAATTCAATCTGAACCCATCAACACCCTAATCAAAATCAAAGGAATCGGATCTGAAAATAATAACATTCCTCGACCATTCTTAACTTGATGCATTTTATATGTATCATAGGAAATTGAAAATTATCTAAAACTATAAAATACTTTTCCCCATTATTTCATATAAATAATTGTCAATCTTCATCCAAATCCGAGTACGCACGACAGTTTAACGAATTAAATTTCTGTGTTATTAAGTGATAAAAATTAACATAAAATAAGATATTGAATACAGTTACATATATCTATTTTTTTTATCAGTTTCATATGTGTTAAAAAAACAGTAAGAAATGATGAGCACCACAGGAACAACCCACACAATTATTGAATAAAAGGAAAATTGAAAGATATACATAACCCCACACTTGAAGAATTTAATTTTCCAGTGTCAAAATTTAATGCTTTCAGAAATTGAATTTCGAAAAATTTGTCACTTTTGATACGAAAAAATGTTTTGAAAATTGAGTTCCAAAACATAGTTTTCAGTGTATATATAATTCCGAAATTGTATCCTCAAATTTGTAACATAACTTATAATCTAGCTTCTAGTAATTAATCTGTGAAATTGAGGAAAAAAAGATTGAAACTAACCGACCAATAGGGGTGTGAGGTGGGGCTGCAAAACCAGGGCTGCAGAGAGGGAGAGACCAGAAAAGGGGAAAGCTTGGTGCCAAAGGTGGTGAGTGGAGAGGGTGGAAGAAGAGTGAAGAAGAGGGGTGGGAGAAAGGTGAGGGATACAAAGTGAAGGGTACCCTTTAAATAACACTGAAAAAAAAAAACAGGGTGTGGTGAGTGAAAACTGGTGCTAATAGAATTGTCCTTAAATGAAATCTAAAATATCTTTTAAATTAAACAATTTGGGTTATTTAAATAAATATCAACAGTGTTTTTATGAACATTATTATGATATTTCAGTTTATTAAAATGTGAAAAAAAAACATATATATGATAAAGGAACATTTTATACCTTTATTTCATATATATACCTCTTACATATAGCCATTTATATAATTGTTTGTATATATTTTTATATACGTATAAAAGAGTTGGACCACATCAAGTGTTTCATATATTGTATAAATTTTTTATTATTGATAAAAGAATAATCATATTTATTGTCTTCCATTAATGTGTATTAAATGTGTTGATTGACATAAAGACTCAAATCAACAAATCAGTTAAAAGATTATATATTATTTTCATTTTCTCTTTTAAATGTTTAAGAATAATTTGTATAAAGAGTCAAACCTTTACATTTACTTACGACTAAAGCTATGTTCTATTTCAAAGTCTAACTATAGATTTTAAAATGAATTACGGTAAAGGTTGGATTATATATTTTTTAAAGTTATATTATATAAAAATGTTAGAGTCTCTTATAAAATCTACTTTTCCTACTTTCACCTGTCTTATGTTTTTAATTGTAACGATTTTAATTTTTATAGATTAAAAGTTTGCATAAAAATCCATTGTCTTAAGAGCCAGTTAGAAGAAGTAACCTATATAAAAGTTTTAATATAAAATATTTAGCCCTTTAATTAGTTTAATTAGGCTGACAGAAGAAGTAAGAGTTTCAATTAAGTTAAGTCAAACCTTAAAAATAAGTAACGCCAAACTCAAACTTCAAAATTTTAAAATAAATAAGGTCTGTCTAAGTAAAGTTTTATTCGAAGTGAATTTGTTTCCTTAGCATTTCTGTAAGAAAATCAATAAGTAAATAAAAAATTTCATAAATTAAAATTAATTTATACATAAGTTAATTTGTAAATATATATATATATATATATATATATATATATATATATATATATATATTTTAAAAATTTATTTTTAACTTATACATAAATTTATTTTAATTTATAAAGAAATCATACAATTTTTATTATTTTTTTCTCTTAAAATGTTTAGGGAAAAAGTATGCCAAAAAATATATCCTTTAACTTATTTTTATTAATTAACATTTGGGATATTTTCCACTGTATTTTACTACACAACATGCACCCTTGACTTTATATTTTAAAATGAAATTATAATAAAGACATGAGATGAAATTCCTTTAACTCTCTTTTAATGAGCATTAGTTATTTAACATTTAAATAATTAAAAGAAATAAATAAATAAATAAGAAAAATTTAATAATTAAATTAATGTTTAAATTAAAATATTAAAATCAATAAAAATTTCAAATGGGAAGTAATTATTTTATAATTATTCTATATATATATATATTTAAGGTATTATTCTAAATATTTACCAAATTTATTTTTCTCCCTTGCAACATTCATCCTTATCAAGCTAACTCAGAAGAGTCCAAAAAAATGAGGTGGACCACAATTAGGACCCGGCAAAATTCATCCTAATTCATGCACAATTTTCGTGGCTAATAAATATATGTTTTCCTAAATAATCTTACAATAATTAGGAACAATTTTGAAAAAAAAAAACATAACTCCAAATTAATATTTTTCACATAAATTAATAACAATAATGAATGTATCATCTATTGAAACAATTTTCATAGAAATAATATCATTAGCTCAATAAATGTATTACTTTAAGATATTTCTGCTCCTTTATTTTAATTTTCAATTCAAGCCATTTAAAATTAATTGGGTTAGGATAAATTTGGTTTTTATTTAACAACTCAACCTTATCATGACTAAATTTATTTGGGTTATGTGAAATGAAAATATAAATTTGATTTGATGATAAAAGTTAATGAAGAAAATAAGAAACGGGTTTGCTTTAAATTCTCATACAAGCAAAAATTAATATAATATAAATGATACAATTAATATTTATCCATTAAAAATTTATCAAATTAATTAATTTAAAAATTATAATCTCTTATTCAATAGAGGATTCAAAATCAATATTTTTAATGCTTTTTAATTCTTACCCGTTACAAACAACACACACATTAACAATATATAATTCTCAAAATATTGAAAAATTAAAAGAATAGCAATATTTTTATAACTTAGTCAATGAAACCATGAAACAAAAGGTTTTAGATACGACATTAAGCTAAACTTATTATTTAGATGTAAGTGTATGTAGTGCAAAATATTTACTCGTAGAATAATATTTACCTGATAAAACAAAATTTCTTTTGATAATAAGATTATTAAATATTTATATTTTTATGAGATATTTATTATGTAATTAATTTTTATTAAGTTTATTGAATTTGAAACTGAAAAATATTATTCAACTTAATTTTAATTATATTTACACTAACATCTCCCATTTAATCCAGCTATATTGGTCAATATATATGACAATTTCATATTTCAATGAATGTTCTGATGAAGATGATTTGTAAAGAAAAATGTTTACCTTTGTGTGGGAAAGTCCAATGGATGATAATTAGGTATTCTCCTAGCATATGAGTCCCTAAAAGAAGAAGGCCAGAAATGATATGGCTTCTACATCTCTCTACTATATTTTGATTATGAAGAACTCTTACTTATTTGTTGTATAACTGATGAGAACTCTCACTTATTTGTTGTATAACTGATATAATTGAATAAAATCCAAAATGCAACTAAACTCTGGGGTCAGTGTTTGGTCAAATTTGTCATGAGAGATAGATTAACCTCTATATTATATATATATATATATATATATATATATATATATATATATATATATATATATATATATATATATATATATATTTTAAGGACTACAATATATAAGAAGCAGAATTAATACAGTCAACCGCATTTATAGAAAAATATTAAAATTATATTTTAAGAGATAAATTTTAAATTTAATTTAATTTTATAAAACTAATTTAAAAAATGAGATTTGCATTATTAAAACATCTTATTATCTCTAGTTAGTTAATGTGAAATTTTAATATTATAAGTTTTTGAAACAACGTGGTACAATATTTTGAAATCTCTTAAATGACCTGTCAGAATAGATACTAAAGAATAAATAAATAAAGAAGTTTGATTACTTTAATTTTAATTTTTTTCTTTTATTATTTTAACTTTTAATAAAAGGGATAAACCTCTTTATTATTCTTTTGTTGGTTTGTCTTAGTTTTATTGTCATACTCTTTTATATTATCTATATAAATTAATTTGATAATTTGTTTTATCTTTTTTATAAGTTTAATCTATCTTTTCATGATTGTTTTTTAAATAAATTTAATGTAAAACTATTAATATTTTCTTATTATTAAGATCTTGAAAGAACCAAATCAAGTCTATTTATTTATGTATGTATATTAATTATGAATATTGTTGTATTACCAGTGAAACATTAACTAGTATTAAAAATTGAACGTTAGATTTTAAAAATGAATCACTAGTGTTGATATCTTCCATTATATCTCTTAATATTTTTCCAACCAAAGATATATTAAATTGTAAACTGTTTTTCTAATAATAAAGTTTATTCCTAAAAAGTCCTTGTTCTATATTGTCTTCAAGATGAGATATTAATTTTTAGTATGTTTGATTTTTTTTTTCAAGTTATGTAATTTTTTAAAAGTTAAATTAATTTATGCATAAGTAAAAAATATTACTTTTATATAAGTTACTATGATCTTTTTGTACATATTAATGTATATGCTCGTTAATTTAATTTTGAAAAAAAATATTTTTTTTCTCATAAGTTCGAAAAGTTTATCTAACACGCTCTACCTTTTTTATACATCCTCTGAACATTTTCTAAAGAAAATATTTTTAATATATATCAAATTATTTTAAACATAACAGTTCTTTTCATTTTTCTTTATCAACCGTAAAAATTATTTACCACCAAGAATATGTATGAGCGAAAATAGTTAGCTTGCTGGAGATGACGCAGAAGAATTTGCTTGGGAAATTACAGTGAAATACCAAAATCATTAGATATATCAAAATTTTTTCTCATTTTTTAGATTCAATTATTTCCTTTCTCCATTCGTGACCTCCATTTCTATTTTTGTAAGAATGTTATCTTGAAATTTTTTATATCTTTAACTTTAAATCTATTCTTTTTTTGTTTTGCATATCTTTTTTTCTATTTCACCCACTATATATTTCTTTCTTTGTTCTCGTATTTCCATAAGAGTTTTTTTTTTGCATTTTCCTAATTTCACTTCTTACCTTATTTAGTATCTTGAAAAAAAAAATATAATAGAGGAGTAAAGAGTCATAAATAATTTAAGGAAACATAGTCTTTCAACATATATATAACCGTCTATTTTTCTATTTTGAAAAGTTTCCTCGTGACTGATTGCAAAAAATTATATTTTTTTAAGTTTTCGCTTTCATACTTAAGTAAAGGACATGGACATAAGTAAAGGATATGGACATTGTGTTGCAATTAAGTATTAAAGAATGTCTTTAATTCTTGTGTATGTATACTCACTCCTATTTTATTTTTGCAAAATTGACCTTAAGTTAGATACCAGTTCAAAGCAACTAAAAATATTTTTTATAACAATAAAGCTATGTGTTTTGGCTTCAGTCATGATGAGAATGTCATATGATAATTATAAATTATTTATCAACACCTTCTTACTACTTATTTATTGTAATTCTTCTAGTACATTCTTTGTTATTGTTTTATCTTATAATTTGTGTTAGTCCTTCACCAACAATTAGGAAAATAAATGATGCTAGATGTTTTCCTTACCTTAATTCTTTATTGGATTTGAACTCCTTTAAGCTTCCATTAATCAAACTCTAAATATACATTCTTTCTATAGATATAACATTAATCAAACATAAACCTAATATATATGGCTTAAATTTTCAATTATGTTTGTACTATAATTAGGGTTTTGAAAGTGGGGAAGAAAATTAGTTTATGTTGTTTTTGGAAATAGCATAAATAATTAGGATCTATAAACTCAGTTATTTTAATGGTAATGGTAAAGGTGTGAGGAATTTGAAACAAAGGATTCAAATTTTGGTTACCTAAAAAGGCTTCCGTCCTATTCAATTCGTGTGATTACTCTTTGTATTCAAAATAATAATACAATTTCTTTTATCTTTCTTAACAAAATAAAAAAAAAAAAGTTAACATGTGATTTTTATTATAACTATTAAGAAATTAAATACTATTAGATATATTAAAATAAGAGCTCTTTAACCCTCCCCACTCCCTCTCCCCCCACCCTCAATTATATAAAGAAAAGATTTTTAAAAAAGAAAAATAATGTCAAGCTTTGAAATTAACCTATTAAAATACGCAAAATCTCTGATCTACTAAATACATTCAGTGCAGTTCTTAAATATCATTTTTTTTCATAGCAAGAGAATAATTAAATAAATAGGCATGCGTCCTACTATCCATATACACAAAACCAGAACAGAAAAAAGAAAAATATGACTTCACCAAAATACATCATCCCATACTCACAAAAAGCGCAGTCTCATTTCTGCATAAGTAGCAAAATCAGCCCAGCACTTAGAAATTGTATATCCTTAATTTACTAAGATCCCTAATCTATATATATATATAGATTATAGAGTACTTCTTATATTCCTTTTACTATATTTTGCTTATTGAAAAAAACTGTAAAAGTATCACCTGTTTTCGTTACATGCTTAGAATGTTTTCAGATTTTTTCCCCCTCTCTAGTCTTACAACAGAATAATATGATGTCAGTGAACCTAAGGATTGGGTTGGGCGTGAATTTTTAAATATCGCACACATATCTAATTAAATAGATTTCTTACTGATAAAAAAATTAATTAAATATATGATTTAAAATTCAATGTATTTTATCGAATAAATTTAGATTGAATTTTAAGATTACTTTATATGTGGTTTTAAATCTAGTTTTTTTATTATATTGATTTTAAATTATAATCTAAAATTAGTTTTAAACTCTCAATAAAAATATCTGGTGGTTTGTCTCATTAACTAAGTTGATGCTTCGAATAAAATTGAGTGGATAACATTTGGTCACAAGATTAAAAATAAAATGTTTAATAAGACAAAACCAACCAAAAAAAGTTCTGAACTAAATCTATCTTATGATAAATACTGATTTTGTATTAGTTAAAATCATATGTTCAATAAATAAGATTAATTTAAAATCCAAAAAATAAATTTTGCTATGAAATTAAGTCATGTAAATGCTCTTAAAATGATTTAGTTCAGTATGATTATAGAGTGAAAATCAATATTTGGATTTTTTTTTTTGGGCACCGTAATTATAATTTAGGTCCGATATATGGATATACTCATTCCCACACAATAAATTATTAAATTATCCAAGAATTAATCATGGACCATTTACATAAAAATCTCTTTAACCCGATAATTGATCATACCCTCTTTTTATTTAAAAAAACAGCAGTTACTTAGATTTAGAGCATGCGCACATAAGTATTTTTCTTATTTAGTTGACTGAAATATATCTAATGTACAAGAATTTATTATTTGAGAGCAATATATAACCCATTTATATAAGACTCGAGTTTGTACATAATGTAAAATTGTACAATCTTATCATTGATTCAATGAAAATATCTCTAGATTATATTTATAGATAGATATAGAACAGAAGTTGACATTTACAATATGTCTCTTTGCCAAATTTATAATTTAGAAAAACTGTATTTTCTTTCCATTATCATATGTCTAACTATACCACCAAACAATTAATCCTAATTAAAAAAAAAAAAACTATCAAACAATATAAATGACTTTTACTCAGCTGTATATGTAACTCTCATCCCGTGATAGAATCACTCTAGCCAGTAATTGTACTCTATTAAAGGGTTGAGAAGAAACATGTGAAGTTAGAGAAATATGAGAATATTAATTAAAGTGATGAAATTCAGAAAGGATTTTTTTTTATAAATAACAAATAAAATAAAATAAATAGAGAGGAATCATATAATCCTTATACAAAACTGTTTAAAATTTCGAAAAGGTTATAGGTTAAAATATTTTATTCGTAATATGAGAGACAAGGTTGATTGGAGACAAAATTAAACTCTATTTGAACCATGAAATATTGAACTAAACATCTGGGTTATGTTCATATTGTTGTTTTGATGTTCGAACTGTTCTATGGATTGAAACAACTCATGTATTTCATATATAATATATTGTTGATGAAAGAATGGCAAATTTACTCTATTTTCATCATTTTAATTGTTTTTTAAAATAACTTCTAAAAATAATTATAATTGCGCTTGACAAAAACATTCTCAACATCTCAAGAAAGCATGAATATATATGTATTAATCAAATCCCCAAAAACAAACTATTGATTTTTGGTAATACACTAGTAGAACTAGTTCATATATATAGATACTACTTATTGCTTACAAAAGAAGAAAAAAAAAAAAAAAAAAAAA
>Ga0209700_107237_pt1 | contig 15999 bp, 14 predicted proteins | sample SiratroredBW_FD_187528 | JGI IMG/M metagenome (GOLD analysis project Ga0209700, IMG submission 187528) | Root nodule microbial communities of legume samples collected from California, USA - Siratro red BW (SPAdes) (version 2) | ecosystem: Host-associated > Plants > Roots > Nodule | place: USA...
TGAGGTGTATGTGGACGACATCATCGTCAAGTCTGATTCTTGTGAACAACAACGAGACGATTTGGTCGAAGTTCTTGGGGCATTACGAAGGTATAACATAAGACTGAATCCTGAAAAATATGTGTTCAGCATGGAGGGCGGAAAGTTCTTGGGATTCATGCTTACACACAGGGGAATAGAGGCGAACCCGGACAAGTGTCAAGCTATAGTAGAGATGAGGAGTCCGAAGAACATCAAGGAAATTCAGAGGCTGGTTGGAAAGTTGACGGTCATGGCCTGGTTCATTCCAAGACTGGCCGAGAAGACCGGACCTATCATCTGGTTACTCAAGAAAAGGAGCAAGTTTGAATGGACCGAAGAGTGTGAAGAACTCTTTGTACAACTCAAGCAATTCATGGCAATGACCCTAGTGATACAAAAGCCAATACACGGCCAAGCTATCATGGTGTACTTGTCAATCTCTGAAGAGGCCATCAGCTCAGTACTCCTCCATGAAACCGACAAAGAACAGAAGCCCGTGTACTTCGTAAGCCGAACAGTTTAAGACGCTGAAAGAAGGTACCAAACAATTGAGAAGTTGGCCCTAGCATTGGTTCACACAGTAAGAAGAATGAAGGCTTACTTCCATAATCACCCGGTGGTTGTTAAAACTGACTACCCTATCAAGAAGATGCTAACAAAGCCTGACCTCACAGGGAGAATGATAGGATGGTCAGTTGAACTGTCAGAACTCGGAATCACCTACGAGCCACGCGGGGCTATACGGTCTCAATGTTTAGCCTACTTTTTTATGGAACTAAGTCCAGAACCTGCAAGTCCTAACACCCAATGGATCATCTATGTCGACGGATCCTCAAACACCAAGGGAAGTGGGGTCGAAATCATCTTGGAAGGATCAGCAGGACTCACCATCGAGCAATCACTAAGGTTTGACTTCGAAACCACTAATAGTTAAGCTGAATATGAGGCTATAATTGCAGGACTAAATTTAGCTAAAGAAATGGAAGCAGAAGATATCTAGTCTAGGAGCGATTCAAAGTTAACAGTCGACCATCTGACCGGATAGTTCCAAGTCAAGGACCACATGATGATGCAATACTATCTGAAAGTACTGAATCTCCTCTCAACTTTTAAAGAAGCAAAGGTAGAACACCTAAAAAAGGAACAAAACACAAGGGCCGACAAATTGGCTAAGCTTGCAAGCACCAAGAATAAGAACCACTACCACTCGGTCATACAGATGACAGTCCCTGCACCAAGCATAAATATCGGGGATGAAGTCATGAATATTGAAGAAGACAAAGAGTGTTGGATGATCCCTATCATTAAGTTCCTAAAAGAGGGTACATGCGAAGAAACTGAAGAGACCACCATGAAACGAAAGTGCGCAAGATATACCCTGATAGGGGAAGAGCTATACCGAAGGAGCTACTCGAGGCCACTGTTGAAATGCATCAATAAAAGCCAGGCTGAGTACGTCATGGCCGAATTACATGAAGGCATTTGCGATTTTCACTCTGGAGGATGCAGCATGGCAACCAGAGCACTAAGGGTCGGATACTACTGGCCAACAATGGAGAATGATGCTGCGGAATATGTGAAGAAGTGTCAAAAATGCCAAGAATTTGGCAATATACTAAGGACTAAACCTGAAGTTCTGCATCATATGAACTCGCCATGACCCTTTGCTCAATGGGGAATTGATATCATTGGACCATTCAGCCCAAGAAGGGACATTGTAAGTTTCTCCTGGTTGCTATTGATTATTTTACTAAGTGGATAGAGGTCGAACCCTTGGCCTCTATCACTGCTAACAAGGTCCAGTTCTTCGTGTGGAAGAACATAGTATGCAGGTTCGGGTTGCTGAACACAATAATTTCGGACAATGGAAGAAAATTCATGGATCAAGGACTCCAGGACTTCTACAAGGGATTGGGAATTCGCTCCATCACCAGCTTCGTGGAACTCCCACAAACCAACGGACTAGTTGAAGCTGCAAACAAAGTCATCCTGAATGAACTAAAGAAAAGACTGGGAACGGCCAAACGAAGATGGACCGAGGAGTTGCTAGAAGCGTTTTGGGCATACAGATGCACACCACAATCTTCAACCAAGGAGACCCCCCTTTAGCCTCACTTATGGTTCAGACGCTATATTGCCAGTAGAACTTGGAGAGCCCAGTCTGCGCATAGAGATGTTCGACTTGAAGCTTAACAGCGAATGTCTTATGGGTAGCCTGGACCTAGTCTGCAAACTAAGAGACAAGGCACGAGTGAGGGAAGAGGCAAGCAAGAGAAGGGCTGAGAGGAAATATAACTCCAAGGTCAAACCGAGAAGTTTCCATGCTGAAAACTTAGTATGGAGGATGAGAAGTGAAGCAAGACAAGGAGAAGGCAAGTTCTCTGCTAATTGGGAGGGACCATTCAGAGTCCGACAGGTAGCAGGCAATGGGGCATACCACTTGGAGCACTTATCTCAGAAGGCAATACCAAGGACTTGGAACGCATCGCATCTTAAGTTCTATTTTAGTTAGTTTATGCTTTTTCAATCTAATGTAATAGAGTACTCTTTCCTACCTCAGTCTTATTCCCTAACGAGGGTTTTGGCTAAGAAGGTTTTAACGAGGCTATACTTTAATGAAATCATTCAGTTGTTTTGCAAACTACAGACGTACCTAATAAAGCATGAATAAGCAAAACTCGAAAACCCAATCAGAACTGATTGGTAGCAGAGCCGAGAACTCATCAACCTCAACTCGAAAACCCAATCAAGAGCGATTGGTAGCAAAGACGAGAACTTCTCGACTTCAACTCAAAAACCCAATCAAAAGCGATTGGTAGCAAGGTTGAGAACTCCTCGGCCTCAAAAACCCAATCAAGAGCGATTGGTAACAGGGCTGAGAACTCCTCGGCCTCAACTCGAAAACCCAATCAAAAGTGATTGGTAGCAAGCATGAGAACTCCTCGACCTCAACTCCAAAACCCAATCAAGAGCGATTGGTAGCAAGGACGAGAACTCCTCGGCTTCAACTCGAAAGCCCAATCAAAAGCGATTGGTAGCAAGGCCGATAACTCCTTGGCCTCAACTCAAAAACCCAATCAAGAGCGATCAGTCACAGGGTCGAGAACTCCTCGGCCTCAACTCGAAAACCCAATCAAAAGCGATTGGTAGCAAGCACGAGAACTCCTCGGCCTCAACTCCAAAACCCAATCAAAAGTGATTGGTAGCAAGGTCGAGAACTTCTCGGCCTCAACTCGAAAACTGAAAACCCAATCAAAAGCGATTGGTAGCAAGGCCGAGAACTCCTTGGCCTCAACTCGAAAACCCAATCAAGAGCGATTGGTAACAGGGTCGAGAACTCCTCGGCCTCAACTTCAAAACCCAATAAAAAAATGATTGGTAGCAAGACCGAGAACACCTCGGTCTCAACACGAAAACCAATAAAAAAAGATTGGTAACAAGGCCAAGAACTACTCGGCCTCAACACTCAAAAACCCAATCAAAAGCGATTGGTAACAAGACCGAGAACTCCTCGGCCTCAACTCCAAAACCCAATCAAAACTGATTGGTAGCAAGAACGAGAACACCTCGGTCTCAACTCGAAAACCCAATAAAAAATGATTGGTATTAAGGGCAATAACTACTCGGCCTCAACACTCAAAAACCCAATCAAAAGCGATTGGTAACAAGACCGAGAACTCCTCGGCCTCAACTTAAAAACCCAATCAAAAGTGATTGGTAACAAGATCGAGAACTCCTCGGCCTCAATTCAAAAAGACAATTAAAAGTAATTGGTGACAAGACTGAGAACACCTTGATCTCAACTCGAAAACCCAATCAAAAGCAATTGGTAACAAGGATGAGAACACCTCGGTCTCAACTCGAAAACCGAATCAAAAGTGATTGGTAACAAGGCCGAGAACACCTCGATCTCAACTCGAAAACTCAATCAAAGCGATTGGTGACAAGGTCGAGAACACCTCGGTCTCAACTTGAAAATCCAATAAAAATAAAAAATGATTGGTAACGAGGCCGAGAACACCTCGAACTTAACTCAAGAAACCTAATCCAAAGTAATTAGCGTTGGGGCATAAAACACCCCAAGACATCAAACAAATGCTATCTAAGAAGTATATTTAAAAGTTTATATGCTTATAACGCTTAAAGTATAAAGAATAAGAAGAATACGACCAAAACTTATGCAAAACGTCCATTATATATTGATAGCAAAAAATTAAAAGGTCTGAAACAAAAAGTCACAACACAACTGAAGCTGTGCATATACCCATTTACACAACAAAAAAAACAAACACTAACTACTCGGCCCACCAACTACTCGACCCCCTCGAACCCACCAGCAGAAGCTTCCCCCTCAGCCTCATTCACCTCCTCCACTTTCGCTTCAAGGGTGCCCTCTTCGTCCTCGCCATCTTCCTCATCTTCTCCCTCCAAAGTTTCCTCCTCATTCCCACCACCAACCTCTTCCTCCTCATCAGCCTTATCGGTTCCCTTGTCGGGCTTATCTTCGATAGGGATAAGCTGACCCTGGTAAACCTCCTTCTCAACATCAAACTTGTTACAATCAGCAGGCACCCCATACAGCAGAAAAGCTTGCCTAACAGCTTGCTTAAATCCTTCCTCAGTAACTTTCAGGACACAGTCCTTGAGGGCAACCACTTCTTGTTCAAGCTTGGCAATGTTCTCATCCTTCACCAATAAGGCATCATCACAATCTTGAATAACACCATGAAGCTCTTCATGTTGTCGAGACAGATTGGTCGTCAACTCCTCCTCCTTCCTTTCCAGCTCACCACACCGCGCCTCTAGTTTGGAGATATCAGACTTTAAGGCCGAAAGGTCGACTGTCAGCTTGTTAACTTGGTCTACCAAAGCAAATTTGGCCTCCATGACCTTCTTCAACGCACCTCGGGAGTCAGCCAACCTCAGTCTTAAGTCCTCAAGTTCCTTGGCCGACTCTTGGGAACGCTCATGAGTCAAAAGGCGAACAACAACCATTGCCCACGCCCGGAGCTCTAACAAGTCGGTCATGAAGTCCCCTCCCCCTTAAAACATAACAACAAGACCTCGTTCTCGGTTTGAGTAAGGGAAACGTTCACATCCTTATGAAACTCAAGGTCATGGGAAACTAATGCTTTTCCCCCCAGTGCTGTCGACATCCTCAACAAGAGTCTTAGCCCTCTTAGGAGCGTCCTACCGCTTCTCCTTGGACTTAGTCTTCCTCTTCTTCTGTTTCTTCTCGACCAAGGGAGGAACAGGATCAACAGGAGGGACTTGTTGAGCAGAGCAGGAGGCTAAAGTCTTGGCGGCACTGGAAGAGGCACCCTTGACAACCTCTCATGCACGTTGCGCCTTCTCTAAGCGCAATTTGTTAAGCATGTCGGACGCACCTTCTTGGGCCATGATACTTGCCAACAAGATAAACAAAGTTTATTTAAGTTAATATTGACCGAGAACCATACGAAAATGTAAGAACACACATAACTCTCAAACCAACCCAGCGCTGAGAGAAAAGGTAAAGCTTGAGAATTTTTTGAGTAGGTAACCTCCTTGGAAGCCTATCAAAAAGACTAAAAATTATCTGGTCCTCATTGGTCATTGATGACCTAGGCCAGTATAGGTAATGTACAGGTGTCCAATGAAAGGGAAACTTTGGAATGTCACCATAATAGAAGTATTTGTGACCTGTCGGCTCTATAGCAACGCGGAAGAACCCAGTCTTAAAACGCTTGTAAGAAATAGTATAAGGAGAAAACAAAGCACCCCCAAACTGGCTGACCAGTGACACCTAGCGAATTGGGTTACTAGGCCGAGCACTATAGTAGTGAAGGAACGATTAGGGAGAAGGAGTGAGACCAAACATTTCACAGAGAAGCCAAAAACATTGAAGATAACCCCACGAATTAGGATGCAATTGGGTGGAGCAACATTCAAGATAAGCAACACCCCCATGGTGAACTCGTCAAAAGGAAGCCGAACATGAACATCGGTAAAGAAGGTCGAGTACATGAAGAAGTAATCAGATTCACCCTCTTCTCGGCCATAGCAAACATGATCGCTAACCGAACACTTCTTCATCAACACGAAACCCCTCTCAACCTCAGGAACAACCATAGTAACACTCGCGACGAAATACTCTAAAGATGTAAACCAACAATACTTAGAAGACTATTTCAAAACTTGATCACTCACCCAATAACACCCAGACCTAAGAGGGGGATCACCGAACGAAGTATCTCTAGAGGACTCCTCGTTTACGTTGGCGTTGTCAACCCTCACTACTAAAACACCAGAAGGTGGGGAGTCTTTAGGAGAACCAACTAACTCCCTAGGAATGCTAAAAGAAGGCTTAGAAGTAGAAGAAGACCGGGAAGTAGAAGAAGACTGAGAAGTAGAAGACAAAGACGAAGAGGACATGATTACCTTAAGGCCGAAGAGACCACAACACACTCAAGCTCCCAGAAGAGAAAAAGATATCGAACCTCGAAGGAAGAAAGCAATGAGAAATTCCAAAATGATTCCCCAAACCTTCACTTATAAAAAATATTGGGAAGGTGATCAACGACCTCTCACCTCCCAACCATTCGATCTTACAAATCTCGAGGGCTGTAAGACATCAGTCCCATCAAAAGAAGGCCCAAGGCCCAAAAACCACACCTAACCTAACCCTTAAGTAGGGAAAAAAACTGTACCAGCCTGAAAATGGCACGAATTTCCCATAGTTAGCACGAGCAACAAAAAATGATGGCCAACAACATTAGTTGATGCATTACGCGGCCACCAGAAAACACGACCAACAACATCAGTTGGTGTACTACACGACCACCAGAAGGCATGGTCGACAACATTCTATTGCTGAAACTCTTGTAATCTAAAGACTACAAGAGCTTGGGAGGCTTGTGTACTATATGGCCATCAAGGAATATGATCAACAGGTACCCAAACCAACATGACCACCAAAGAGTGGGACCGACAAACCACTTATAAAGCTTCTCGTAGTCCAACAACTACTCAAGCTTGGGAGGCTTGTGTACTGTATAGCTATCAAGGAGTATGGCCATCAAGGAGTATGACCGACAAGTGCCCAAGCCAACATGGCCACCAAAGAGTGGGGTCAACAACACCACTTATCAAGCTCCTCGTAGTCCAACAACTACTCAAACTTGGGAGGCTTGTGTACTATACGACCATCAAGGAGTATGGCCAACAAGTATCCAAACCAACATGACCACCAAAGAATAGGGCCGACAACACCACTTATCAAGCTCCTCGTAGTTCAACAACTACTCAAGCTTGGGAGGCTTGTGTACTATATGGCCAGCAAGGAGTATGGCCGACAGGTACCCATGCCAGCAATTGCCCAAACCCACAAGAACCCAGGCCGACAAGTACCCAGGCTGACAAGTAACCAGTCCGATAAGTGCCCAAACCGACAAGTAACCAAACTAACAAATGCCCAGACCTACAAGAACACAGGCCGACAAGTACCAAGCCAATGCCAACAAACCAATATCCCCACTCTCCTTGCATTGGGAACGAGCATCTTATAGCTGACAAAGAAACAAATCCCAATAAATGGTGCTCCCATCACCTAACAAAGAAGAAACCACACGTCTTCCCTCTGACACAGTGCAGAACAACAATCATACCCTGCACGCCTTCCCTCTGACACATAGTGCAGAACAACAATCATATCCTACACAAAAGAGATTGCACGTCTTCCCTCTGACACATAGTGCAGAACGACAATCTTATGTAGAGGAGACTGCACTTCTTCCCCCTGACACAGTGTAGAACATTCATCATATCTCGGATAGAAAAGGCTATACATCTTCCTCGTAACGCCATGCATAATAGTATAAATAATGAACAGTGAGTAGAGTTAAAGGACTTTTGAAAAAAAATAGACCCCAACTGATACAGTTCACTTCTGATAATCAAGGACTCCAGTGAGAGAGATCAGAGTACTTCTGATAAGGATCTTTCCTCCACCTTGGCGACCGGAGAATAGAAATTCAGAGGGATCAGCACAGTTGGCACCTTAAAGTCTTGTTCTTAGCCTCAAGACTCCGCAAGAACTTTTATTATTCTTGGCCCTCAGGCTCCATAAGAACAAATAACATTAATATTGATAATAATATTATTATAATTACTTTTATTATTAATAACATTATTATTATTATTAATACTAGCATTAATAATATTAGTAATACCATTAATAATATTAATAATAACATCAATAGTATTAATAATATTATTAATTGTAAAATTATTATTAATATTATTATTATTAATGTCATTTTTAATATTGTTATTATTATTATTATTACTAGATATTATTCATATTATTAATATTTTTAATAAAACTGTTATTGGTAATAATACTATTATTAATGGAATGTTATTATTAGTACTATTATTATTAATGTTGATATTAATTATAATAATAATATTATTAATAATGTTTATTATTATTATTATTATTATTAGTATTATAAATATTATTATTATTATTCAGTTTTTTTCAGTGTAAATTTCCTGAATTTTTGATAATCTTCTAACAATTGTAATAATCGTATGACAATTTATTTTTAAGAATATTATAACTATTATAAAAATAAAATATATATTTATAAAAAAGATAAAAATAAAATAATAATCGTAAAACAGTTATAAAAAATATGATATTTTAACATTTAATAAACTTCTACCATCAGTTTATAACTATTATTTTCTTTTTATAAATATAAAAACTATAATACTATTAAAACTAAATTGTTACACGAATGATTTTAGGGCCGTAGAAACATTATTTTTCAAAGTCCTTCAATACGAAAGTACCATAGTACTTTTTAAAACCATTGAGGCCACAACTTATTAAAAAATTACTTTTTCCTCGTATTGACATTTAAGACTGTGATGGAGAGTGTTTTCACATGGGCACCCATTAATGAAAGGGAATAGAGCCTATAAATAACATAGTAGCTGATGGGAGAAGTCCCATGCCCAGTGACTTCTTCCACACCATATACCCAATAAGCCAGTGACAAGTCAGGGAGAAGGATAAGCCGTAAAAGAAGAAATGGGTCTAATTCCTTCAGATAGCACAGCTTCCCATGTTCTTCTTTTCCCGTTCATGTCTAAAGGCCACACCATACCCCTTCTCCACTTCGCCCAACTCCTCCTCCGTCGCTCCATATCTGTCACCGTCGTCACCACCCCCGCCAACCACCCTTTCATCACGGACTCCCTAAAGGGAACCGCCGCCTCCGTCGTCACGCTTTCGTTTCCCACTGTCACAAACATCCCCGTTGGAGTTGAGAGCACGGACAAGCTTCCCTCCATGTCTCTCTTTCACGAGTTCGCCACTGCCACGTCAGCGATGCAACCTCAGTTCGAACAACTCCTCCAGACCCTTCCACGTGTAAACTTCATGGTCACCGACGGCTTCCTCTGGTGGACCCAAGACTCAGCCACTGCATTCGGAATCCCCAGATTTGTCATCTTCGGCTGGAACTGCTACAGTGGAAGCGTTACCACTGAAGCAATGAGGAATGGGATTCTTAAAGGCTCCCAACCCGACAATGAGCTTGTCGAGTTGACTCAGTTCCCGTGGATCAGACTCTGCAAAGAAGACTTTGACCCCTTTTTCAAAAACGCTAATCCCAGTGATATTGGATACAAGTTCGTCATGAATTCGATGTCATCCGCACAACGCAGTCATGGCATATTGGTTAACAGCTTCTACGAGCTTGAGTCTACCTTTGTTGATTACATGAACGTGGAGCGCCCTCCTAAAAGTTGGTGCGTTGGCCCTCTCTGTTTGGCTGAATGGACACCGAAGGTTTACTCTGATGAAGGTCTGAAACCCAGGTGGGTGGCGTGGTTGGACCAGAAGCTTGAAGAAAAATGCCTTGTTGTGTACGTGGCGTTTGGGTCGCAAGCTGAGATTTCATCTGAGCAAGTGGAAGAGATAGCGTTAGGGTTGGAAGAATCGGAGCTGAGTTTCCTGTGGGTGATGAGGAAGGAGTGGGGTGTTCCTGATGGGTTTGAAGAAAGAGTGAAGGGGAGAGGGATGGTGGTGAGAGAGTGGGTGGATCAGAGAGAGATTCTGATGCATGGGAGTGTGGAAGGGTTTGTGAGCCACTGTGGGTGGAACTCGGTGCTGGAGAGCGTGTGCGCTGGGGTTCCTATTCTGGCCTGGCCAATGATGGCAGAGCAGTTTTTGAATGCGAGAATGGTGGAAGAGGAGTTGAAGGTGGGGTTGAGGGTGGAAAGGTGTGATGGTTCGGTGAGAGGGTATGTGAAAAGGGAAGGGCTGAAGAAGACAGTGATGGAGATGATGGAAGGGGACAAGGGGAGAAAAGCACGAGAGAAAGTGAGAGAATTGGCTCAGATGGCCAAACTGGCTACGCAAGAGGGTGGTTCTTCGTGGTCCACGTTAGAGTCACTCCTTAGTGAGACATGTGCTTGTCAAGATAAAGAGTGATTTTACTTCAAAGTCTCGTAACTAAGGACATCAATAAATGCAATCTATACCCAAGATTTGTTTCTATGCAGGTAGTGTTCACGGATATGGAGATGTGTGGTTTATCTCTGTGTGTTCATTATTTTTATAGTACTCATGCCAGTATTATTATGACATCCTAGTTAGGTATTATTATTACGAACTTTCACTCTCTGTTGACAATTCAACATTTATCAATTATACGTTATTACATAACTATATTATTAAGAAAAATACAACATATGAAACGAGAACAAATCCATGTAACAAGAAGGAACTCTCCTAATTAAAAGTTAAACATTGGAAAAAATCTAAACTAATACAAGATGGCAAAGGAAAATACCTTAAAAAAAATACACCCTATTATCATACCCTAGGTTAGCCAACTTATTAGAAGAGTGATTTCTTTCCATGAAGATATCGAAGATTTTAAATTCCATGTCCCCATGAATCTTCAAGCATTTACTTCATTGACTCTCCATGAATCTTCAAGCATTTACTTCATTGACTCTTGATAGACCAAGGCACCACACTAATAATAAAAAACGCTTGATAAAATAAAGAAGAATCACTTTCAAGCTAAAATTTTTTAAATCTAACAAAATAAGCATACTCAATAACTAGAATACTCAATAACTAGAATGACTCCATTATATCTCGGTATATGAAATTTGGAACTCCCAAATAAGTAGAGAAATTTCAAATAGAATTCCTCTATTACTTCTGAAGATTCATCACAAGCAATCAAATTAGAAAAGTCTCTAGTAGCACCGTCCGTGTTGACTTTAACCTAACCAATATTATAAAATTTCCAAATCACTTGAATTATGACTTAGTAGGTCTCTACTAAAACCACAAAACTTTAATACAAAAAGTTAGATATATTATTATGCATATTTTTATTTAAAGCATTACATGACATACGAATGCATTCCTTAACAATGTTAATAGCAGAGTCTAAGGTGATGTGATGTTGAAACCTAGCACAATTTCAACTTCTCCAAATCATCCATAAGGTGAAAGTGATTGTTGCAAGCCTAATACGCATAACCAAAGGATTATACTTGAAGAAATGTTAGACAAGTCATGGAAGGCATTATGAACCTAAGTCCAAAAATATAAGGCTAAAGGATACTCAAAGAATAATAACAAACATCTTCCTTATACTTCCTTCATAAAGAACACATAAAACATAAAATAAGTCCCCATTTTTTTTTACATTCTTATCAATAAGAAGTCTATTATGTAAGACTTTCAAAAAAACTAAAGATCTTTAAGTGGAAATAGAGTCAGACCAAACTAACTTTACTCGTTCAAAAGGAGAAGAAAAAGAGAAAAACTTCCTAACACCTTTCTAAGAAAGGCTACCATTATCCTCTAACATCCAATTAAGAATATTAGGTAATTATGAAGGAATCAACTTAATCATATCTTAAATATCACATAGACTTCTAAGATCAGGGGAAATATTTCAAGTAAATCTCGTTCAAACATGAACAACTTTAGAAATAAGATGATTCATGTCATGATATACATCTAGTAGAACACCATTAATCAATTCAGTTAATCAACTATACAAATTAAATATCAATGTCATTAAATCCAATTTGTATTCAATTATCAAATTAAGATTCAATCTATTCCTAATTTGAATTTTAATTTCAGAAATACAACATAAAGAGCAACAAAAATTAGGAAAGTGAAGAACAAACTCAAATCGAAGAACAATCGGTGCAAAACTTAATCTGTGTTGTTGATGTTGATTATGTAAATTAATCCTTAGAAATTTAGTTATCCATTAGAAAATAACTAAAAAGCAGTATAAGAATAATATAGGAATATGAAAAGATGAAAATAGATAGAAAAGGATGAAAGCTAAACACTAAAAAAAATTGCGCAATTGATTTTCTCCCTTCGTTTTGAGAAACTTTAAGGCTTAAATATGTTATTAACATAATCTAGCTATAAAGAAATTATGGGCTTAATCTAGCTCTGATCAAGTATAGAAAGCCCAAAACGTATAAGCTAAAACAAGTAAAATCAAACTTGCAAAGTTTTCTTTACAAATTTTTAGAAAATATACTTCAACTTCTAAAATTCGTAAAAACTAATAGAGGAGTCCAAATCCAACTCCATTTGTCTATTTTAAAGCTTTAGAAGTTTAAAATCAAATGCAATTACAATAAACCAAAAATGGTGTCTAAAAAAGAAGTTATGGACGAAATAGTCAGCAAAGGTCGGGTGAGCTAAAAATACAAAATTAAAGTAATTATGTAAAATTAATCCAATTTATTACAAATGAAAGAAAAATTAAGAAAATAAAGAAAATGGAAAGTGTAATCACCTTATAATAAAGTTATAAATGTGTGTATGAAATATGTGTTAGGTATCCAAGTGTGAGTCTAGTTCCACATTGAGCAGAAATAAGTAAGTTGAGTAACATATAAGAAAGAAGACCCACAAACCCAATGTCTTAAGGTTTTAGGTTGAAGGTGGCGTCAATTCCTTGTGTGGGTCAGACTCGTGTCTCATTTTTGTTTGATATTCCCTCGGATTTTACAAGAAAGTGGTATCAGAGCTGATGATTTGTGATGGTGACCGGCTTAGATGGGTACAACTTGATCCTTATATCGAAAGTCTTTCAGATGGAGGTTTCAGGCAAGTGTGTCCTATTAAGTGTGTGAACGACAATACAAGTGAGGGTCATTTGTGAGTCAGATACTCGTGTTTAAAAATGTTTCTGCTAGAGGGTTAGTGTACCAATGTGGAAGAGGGACTCTCACTTGAGGAGGAGATTGTTAGGAATTCAAGTGTGAGTCTAAGTCCCACATTGAGTGGAAATAAGAAAGTTAAGCAACATATAATAAAGAAGACCCACAAACTCAGTGCCTTAAGGTTTTGGTTTGAAGGTGGTGTTATTTCCTTGTGTGGGTCCGACTCTTGTCTCATACTTGTTTGATCTCCCCAGTGTTTCCCTCCTCGATTTTCCCAGCATTTCAGGAAAATGTCTTCCATTATGATGACGATACTTTAAAAAGGTCGTTTGTGAGGTACTGTGTTTATAATTGTTTTCACTCGAGGGGGAGTGTACCAATGTGGAAGATGAACTCTCACTTGAGGGGGAGATTGTTAGGTATCCAAGTGTGAGTCTAAGTACCACATTGTGTAGAAATGAGAAAGTTAAGCAACATATAAGAAAGAAGACCCACAAACCCAATGCCTTAAGGTTTTGGGTTAAAGGTGGTGTCATTCCCTTGTGTGATCTCCTTGTCGTTTCCTCCCTTGGATTTTCTCAACAAGTGGCATTAGAGCCAATGGTTTGTGATGATGACTGGATCAGACGAGTACAGTTTGATCCTTATATCAAAAGTCTTCCTGATGGAGGTTTTAGGCAAAGTGCGTCCCGTTAAGTGTGTGAACGGTGGTATAAGTGAGGGTCATTTATGACTGAGGTACTTGATGGAGGAGCTCCTAGGTGCCTTAGCTTCTTGCGTAAGCTTCAACGGAAGTTGAGCATGATGAAACCTTGAAGCACCGAATAGAAGAAGTGGATGAAACTCCTCATGGTGCGTGTCGCAACGGGGCCACGACGGGGACGGCGAACAAAAATAATTTATTTTAATTTTTAAAACAGAGGAGTCGCCACCATAGTTTATTAGGAAAAACTATGGAAAAAAAAACAAGATAAGGCAAGTTTGCGAAAACGGATTTCGAGTCCGGGAGTCGGTTACGTGTGGGGAAGGTGTTAGCACCCCCACAACGCCCGTCCTAAGACGGTACCTTTAATTAAATAAGTAATCTGAGTGTAATTTTTTTAAAATATTTATTTTCCCAAGAAAGAGATTAAGATAAAACAAAAAAAATATTTTTTTTGGTTTTAGGGAGCCCGACAAGGTTTGAACTTACTCCTACGTATCTCCATTAGGGATGAAGAATCATGGTTATGTAGTTCTTTGGTGATAAGATTGTTAGTTGTTTTGATTTGTATTTTTGAAAGTTTATGTTTGAAAATAGGGTAATTGAATGGTGTCAGTGCCAGGTTTAAAGCCTGGGCTTTTGAGATACAATGCCAAGTTTAAAGCCTGGGCTTTGAGGAATAGTGTCAGGTTTAAAGCCTGGGCTTTGAGGAACGGTGCCAGGTTTAAAGCCTGGGCTTTGAGGAACGGTGTCAGGTTTAAAGCCTAGGCTTTGAGAAACAGTGCCATGTTTAAAGCCTAGGCTTTGAGAAACAATGCCAGGTTTAAAGCCTAGACTTTAAGGATTGGGGTATATATCAAATTTGGTGTTGGAAAATAACATGCGACAGTTATATGCAACATAGAATTGACATTTTAATTTTAATGAAATCATGCATGCAAAAATGGAATGACTCAATGAAACTCAACTTGGGTTAAGGGCATTTTGGTAATTGTGGAGAGGGTGGGTGCGGAACTTAATTAACGAGGGTGCAGGAAGTAACCCCACCAATAAGAAACTCAATCTTGGGTTAAGGGCATTTTGGTAATTGTGGAGAGTGTGGGTGCGGAACTTAATTAATGGGGGTGCAGGAAGTAACACCACTGATAAGAAACTCAACTTGGGTTAAGGGCATTTTAGTAATTGTGGAGAGTGTTGGTGCAGAACTTAATTCATGGGGGTGCAGGAAGTAACGCCACTAGTAAGAAACTCAACTTCGGTTAAGGACATTTTGGTAATTGTGGAGAGTGTGGGTGCGGAACTTAATTAATGGGGGTGCAGGAAGTAACACCACCAATAAGAAACTCAATCTTGGGTTAAGGGCATTTTGGTAATTGAGAGGTGTATGGGTGCAGAACTTCATCAATGGGGGTGCAGGAAGTAGATCCGGTAATCAGAAATCCAACTAGTGGCTAGGGTCATTTTGGGAATTGCAAAAAACTAGGGTGCAAGCTCCAACAGGTAGGGTGCAGAGAGCACCCCCACTAACCAGAAACTCATTAGGGTTTGAGGGCACATACTATGGAGACATGAAGGTGGCGGCAGCGAGGGGCATGGTGCAGGCGGCGGCGACAGGTGGCAGGCGACGATGATGAACGCCGTTGACGGAGGTGGCGCGAGGTGGTGGTGTCGACGGGGCGTTTTTTGCACCGTTTTTGTGGCGTTTTCATGGTTGTTTCGGTGCTGTTTTGAAGGTAAAGTGGTGTCGTTTTGGAGATAAAACTAGTGCTATTTTTAGGAAAAAGGTGTTGTTTTGGGTATTGTTTGGTTGTTGTTTTGGGTGCATCTTGTTGGGATTAAAAGGACTACATGGTGGCTATTTTTGGAGGTAAATGGTGGCTGTTGGTGGCGCGGAAAAATGGCGGTGTCGGCAAAAGTCGTTTTGGGACTATTTTGGAGTGGTTTTGGGAGCACAAAATACAGAGACTAATGTATGGAAGATGGAATATGATGAATTTTTTATTATTTAAGAAATAAGAAAAAAAACAAAATGCCATAAAGAGCTAAAGGTCCTCCCT
>Ga0209700_107239_pt1 | contig 15987 bp, 11 predicted proteins | sample SiratroredBW_FD_187528 | JGI IMG/M metagenome (GOLD analysis project Ga0209700, IMG submission 187528) | Root nodule microbial communities of legume samples collected from California, USA - Siratro red BW (SPAdes) (version 2) | ecosystem: Host-associated > Plants > Roots > Nodule | place: USA...
AGCGAATCCAAGCCCCTCTCACGTCACAGATCAATGGAGTGTGTGTGAGGAGACAAGCTTTGAACCACTCCATACCCTACGCACCCTAGGGGAGCCCTCACCCTACCCTCCTAGCCCTAGCCCTAGCTTTAAAAAACTTATTTTTAAAATATATTAAAGTAATTGATCAGCAATTTGTGCTTGGATACCTCTGATATTTGGTGGTTGAGACACCGTTGCCACGACAACCTTCTCAAAGAGTTTCACCTCGTCAGCATTTTTACCCACTTCTCTTGCCAAAGTAGTTTTCCCAGAGCCTCCTAATCCAACTAACCCAATCATGGAAACACTCTTGTTCTTTAATGCTTCTAGAAGCTTGTTGTACGATGCTTCTGTAGATTTGAACATAACGAAATCCTTGGAAGAATAGTATTTCACACCTGGAAGTTCAGTCTTCGTGGAAAACGGTTCAAACTTGCTATTAAGATCGAGCTGAATCATTTTAGTTATTTTTCTTGCTATTTCTTTTGCAAGAGAATATTGACATTGCCTTTTGAAATAGCTCTTGTTTACATTTGATACTCTTGCTTCCAGCAATCGCACTTCATCTAAGACTTTCTCAACTTCTTTTAGCCACTTTTCAACAACTGGCTCAACTTTTTCAGTCCTATTGATGGCTTCTTTAATTTGCTCCTTCACGCTGTCTCGAGTCAATTCCAGTTGTTCTTTGGCATTTGGAAGATTGGAAGCAAAGTTGTGGAAACAACACAAGTATTGAGCATGGTGTAAAATTGGAAGCACTGCATATTCTGCAATCTTTGCTGCAATGGAAAGAAAGAAGTCCTCCATTTGGATTGACACGGTCCCTAAACATAAATGAGTTCAGCACTCTTTAATTAGCTACAAAATTGAATTATGTCGTGTACTCTATCAGTATATGATGATATTAAAATATAAAAATAAATTAAAAACGTTTCATAGTACCTTCGATAAATGTTGTTATACTACAAACAGAGAGAAAAACAATCGTTGTTACATATTAAATATCTTGTTTTGATCTAAGCAAAAACTAGTACTAGCGATAAGCACAGAGGACTACACTTGTTATATATATATGGTATTGGTTAAATGCACTAAAAACTTATAAGAAAATATAAATTAACTTGTGAATTGATGAACATATACCTTAATGTTACACGAACATATTAGGAAATGACTCAGAATACTATCATGTGCATTTTGGCCTTTCAAAAAAGCTAAGTAAAACATACTTAAAATGTGTACGTAATGACACAATTGTTATTTTCATATTTCTTTACTATGATTACTTGTCTTTGTTTTTCAAATAAATTAGAATTCATATATTTCAAATTTACGAGAGAACTAATTTTTTATATAAATTATACAATTATATTAATTAAAACAACTTTATTATATTCTTTCAACCAATAAATTAATTAAAAAATAACATGTGATATGACTTGTAGATAACAGTATAATGATTAAAGATAGTTTACAAGTTATCACAAAAAAAAGAGTAAATTTGTAATTAAATACAATAGAATGATGATGCTAATAATTAAAACAAGTTAATTTAGATTTTAAACCTAAAAAGTATTTTTTCCCTAAAAAAATATTAATTTTTATATGTCTCGAAAATATAGATAGTATTTTCAATAATGATTTAATTAGTACCTTTTGAGAAAAAGTACATGAAAAGATTTAGAAGAAAATAGTTGCAAAACATCTTAATTAAAGAACAAATGGTGTGTTCCAAAGGGTATTCAAGACTCATGGTGAAGGATCTTAGTTATTGTATATCGTAAGTGATTATTCAAGAAGGGTGTAAATTTATATCTTGAAAAATAAGATTGAGAATTTTTAGAGATTTAAAGAGTATTACACCATGCTAAGGAATCAACAAGGTACCAAATTGAAAGTGTTTAGGAAAGACAATGGATTGAATTTTGTTTTAATTGAGTTCAATAAGTTTTGCAAGGTAAAAGGAATAAAGAGGAATAAGATGATTTGTCAGCAAGGATGTCACATTTGATGAAACTCTAATTACTAATATGTGCAGAGATTTAGAGTACGGGCAGGAGAAAGTCCATGTTAAGGTTGAGCCTTCTAATGATGGGTCAGACCATCTTGAGGTGTCAGACGATGTAAATAAACATTTTACCTCTTACACAAGAAGGTCAAAATGTGTAAAAGTTGACCTTGGCTATCAATTTACGCGTGACATGGAGAGGACAACAATGAAACTTATACAAAGATTTAGATATATTGTCCTTATCAACTATGTTTTGACAACAACTAATGAGATATAGGTTCAAAGTGTGTACGATCTTTTAGGAGAGTGATGAAAGGTTAGTAGTGGTAGGTTTCCATAGAGGAGGAGATTAAATCTTTAAGGAAGAACCACAAGTTGAAGCTTATTGATCTACTAAGAAACCAGAAGGTGGTAGGATGCAAGTGGGTATTCAAGAAGAAGGACAAAATACTAAATGTGGAGGAATAGTGGTTTCAAGACTAGACTGGTAGTGGAAGGGTTTACACTAGTTGAAGAGGTAGACTATAATGAGATAATCTCACATGTGCTAAATCATTGTTCAATAAGGATTTTGATGTTTATTGTTAACTAGTAGAGTATAGTGTTAGAACAATTTGACCAGAAGGCAACTTTCTACATGGAAATCTAGCGGACACAATCTACATGCAGCAACCTAAAGGGTTTGTTAAATAAGAGAAAAGGGTGTGTCTCTTGAAGAAATCATTGTTTGTCTTGAAATAAAGTATGAGGAAGTGATACAATAGTTTTGATTCATGAGGTAGACAGGCTCCCGAATGAGCAATTATGATAACTGCATCTACATCCTCAAAAGAGAAGAAGAGTGTATGTTGTTGCTTCAATTATCGTCATTCCATCACCAACTTCTCCATGTATCTTAATTGTTCTTTCATCTCATGGTGTTCAAAGAAATAAATTATAGTTTATTATATCTCACATGAGATTGAATTTCCTGTTTTAGCATTCACTACATGTGAACTCTAGTGCTCACTAATATTTTACAAGATTTCTTCATCTAACCTATCATTCTAACTATAACAACTGATTTTTTTATTCAAATTGTCTTCGATCAAGTTTATCGTGAAACAACTAAACATATCTATATTACTTATCATATAGTTTGTGACAAGGTCAACATTGATTTACTCAAACTTTTTGTCAGTCTTGTCTTATATGAAACTTGTTCATATTTTTATGATTATAAAGTTTGTGTGTGTTAAACATGAAAACATAGGCGATTGTAAGATATTTTTTTAAAATAATAAGTTTTTAAAAATAACCATCATTAACATCAATCAAGTTAACGCTAACTTATTCTGATTAAAACTCAATTTAAAACTTGGTGATACAATAACATTGGTTAAGTTAAAGCTATTTAGAATTGATCAAGTCCACACTAATTATGAGTTAAGGCTATTTAGAATTGATTAAATCCAAGCTACTTAGAGTTGATCTTTAAAAGCTGACGTAAGTGAATTAAGGTCCATTAATTAATGTTAGCTCATGTGTATTAACATTGACTTTTGACCTATACTAAATGTTTATTTTTTTTAGTGTTAATATTTATGAAGTAGCCAACAATTATATATCTTATATCTTTCGTTGATTTGATGAATAGTCTTTATTTGATAATCTTAATTTGTAAGTATACATGAATTAATGTTGATTATTTTATATTAATTAAATAATTCATTCATTTTATACTCTAAGTATCTTTTGTGATCCTACTATAACTGTATTCTTATACAATAGAAAAATAATGCCACGTAAACTAAAAAAAACCTACATATTTTAGAAAACGTTTTTGTGTTAGGTATCTCGAATTATATAATATAACCATTTATTAATTATGTAACTGAGAGATATCATATAATTTTTTATGTTTTATAAGACTTAAAATTATAGATTTTGAAGTGTTATAAATATTCCATTTGCTTTGAAAAAAAATGTTAAAACTTCAAATAGTCTATATATGTAAAGAGAAAAATGAATCATCAAATTAATTTTGAAGTATTAATTTTTTTCTTGTACTTTGTATTTTTCATTTTATTGCAATTCTTGAATAAAAGTATCAATTAGTGCTTATAACATATAGATTAGTAAGTGGAAAAGAAAATCAAGCACCACACCAGATGGTGTTTTTATTGAACAAAACTGTTAAAAATGAGTGAATATAAAATTTGTATGTGCTGACAGCATTCTTAATAAACATTTTTTTTCTTAGTTTCCTTGTCTTATTTGTACATCTAGCTAGGATGATTGTGACTTAAATCATATTAAAAGAAAGACTCAATTTCTAATGCTGCTAAAGCCTCTCAAAATTATTATTTTTTTTTTGTATGTACCTTTAAAATTGTTGATGGCTAGCATTAAAACCTTTTTTCTCCAAGTTTTTTTATGATGCCAACACCGCAAAATTTATAGTGAAATCATTAAAATTTTGGAACATTAAAGCGAACAAAGAAATTTTTATTAAAAATGAGGCATAAATCAAAATTTCACACAATAATCACGTGAATTAGAGGTAGGAATCAAAGTGAATTTAGAGATAAAACTATTTAATTCAACATTTTACATGAATTTAAATAAACTTTGGAATATTTTAATTTATCAAAAGACTAATAGGATATATGTCTCAAAATATTAAGGATTTTAAGAAAAAAACAAGTGATATTTTGAGAATCAAATATGGTATCACGAGAGGTGAGCTTATTTTTTTTATTTATGCAATTGTCATAATAAGTAATTCATATTTATAAACCGCCAAATTAACTAAGATCAAAATGATGAAAAAATAGTTCTCTTTAAATGATTTTAGGTGTACGTTTGATCTTCCATCTTTATATATTCATGAAATTGATAATAATTGAATTAGAAAAGGTATAAAAATTCAAGGTTATCTAGCCCAAGTTAATTGTCTAGTTTACATATATATTTAGAAAATGAATTAGGTCAAAACTTCTACGTAATCTTATTTGATTAGAAAATTAAAATTAGGTAACTCAGAAAAATTTTTTAGGTTTAAAATTTGATTGAAGTAAATATAAATAATAATATTTTTAGTATTGGATTATTTTTATAATGCATTAAAATTATAAATTTATTTGTTTTTTAAATTATTAAATATGTTGACCAACATAAAGTTTCAAATCTATATTGATATTGAAGAAAGAGTGGTCATATATACAGTCGCTATTACAGAGTAATTCTTTAAAATAAATTATCATAAAACTTATTTTAAACCTTAAAAGCAAGTTTATGTCATATAAACTAGTCACTATACATGTTCAACTACTTATAAAACGTCAGGTACATATTTGTACTTATATCTTATATATCTTGAGCACAGTGATTTTAATTTCATGATTTATATTTTATTTTATATAACCTTTTGAACTATTTATCCATTATTTAGAGAAATATTATGTCTAACTAAAAGATTATGGATGAGATAGAGTTTTAACTAGGATAAAAAAAAAAAAAAACAAGTGAAACTAGACTTGTATGAAAGAAACAAAACTAAGCATGAAAAGTACATAAGTAAAAACTCACAATTGAGTTCAAATTTTAAAATACTCAGATTAATATAAACAAAATATTGTTAATTATCGAAAAGGTGGTACTCATGTGGATATAAACAGGAGTAATTGAGACTACAAAATCTAACTAAATTGATAATTTGAATTGAGAAACGTACCTCAAGATTTGTGCAGATAGAATATGAAGAAGAAGAAGAATTTAGGAGCAACCTTGCTGCAAAACTGAGTATTGATTGAATGGTGTGAATGTGCAATTTTAAAGAATGAAAAAAAATTGAGAAGGGATGAGATGACATATAAGTAATAGAGAAGTATGAACTTCCTCAGTTTCCAAGTAAGGCATAGAATTCATAAAGATGCAACTCATTCCTTAATTTTTGTGGAGTTTACGAATGAGAACAAATTCTTTTTCCAATTTTGTTGTGTTTGTGCTTTCTACTCTGCACAAGTCAGGAATATACAAGAAATGAAGACGAAATATATTTTATATTTTATTATATATATTTTCTTATAAACTATTTTAAATTTTATAGAAAAATATAAATAAATTACTCCTTGAAATTCTGGATCCAAACATAATCTTAAATAATTAGAGGAGGAATCTATCTCAAACTTATCTAGGTTTTGTTCTTGACATGATTAAAGATAATAATAATTAGACTCTTCATATTGATTACACCTGCTAAGAATAAATGTTCCTTTCAAAGGAAGTTTAAATGAACCAATTACAAATAATCACCTGGATAAACTTTTCAATAATTACTTTTCATAATAAAAACTAAAAATAAATTCAGTTTAAAATTAAATTAAATATGTATAAATTAACTTTTGCAACAGTTATTTTATATTAACTTTTAAAAATTTGAATTTTCAACTCAATAGTTAACTTATGAAATAATTAACTTTTTTTCTTATTGTTTTCAATTAAAAATACTTATAAAAACATTCCGACATTCAAAATTTTTTAAACATTTCTATTATTTATAATTTCACTCCTTGATTTTTTCAGCAACTTCGATATATAAAACAACATGTAAATTACGGAAGAGAAAAATCTAGCAATATACACGTCTTGCGAAGAGTCTAAAGAGATAATTTTGTTTTTATAATAAAATATAATAAAATAGTTTTTCTCTATTATAATTATATTGTTTAATATAATTTATAATTATATTATTTAATATAATAGTTGTTTTGATAAAATTCTTAATTATAATTTAGAATTTATTATCACAATATAGTATACCTCTTACTCTAGTCTTCTGAGAATTTAGTATAATATATGTGAGTCTGTTTCGAGATAATATGAATTATGAGTTATTATAAATTTGTGTGTTAATAATAAAGTGATATATGAGATAGCTTATATTTCTTATTGTGTGATTATTTTTTTTTCTTTTTCTAAATCTGGTTACCGGTCAACAAATAATTTAGTTAGTTAATAAAAAAGTTTAATTTTATTTTATTTTTTTATTATAAAAAGATATTAGATATTTTTTTTAAATCTTATGTGAAAAGATATATTTTAAAATATACGATGATATATAAATATTTATATTTAAATTTATTATATAATTTTTATGCTTCTTATATAAAAATATTACTTATATTGGATGTTACAATAAGAAACAAATCTTATAACTGTAATATAATTATTACTTATAGAATTATTATAAGCAGAATATTAATAGTATATCAATATTTATAGAGTAAATATTAATATATCTCATTTATCTTACATATATAAACAAGATATGTTTGGATATCATTATCGCAACTTTTTCAATGATTAATATTATCTATCAATAGGAAATTAATACTTTTTTAACTTGAGATTATCATGGTAATTGATAAATTATTTATTATATTTTGATTACAGACACGTTGAGCTTTATAATGCTATTTTAATAGATATTGAAAATAATTCAATACTTGTGACATTAATGGTTAGGAAATTCTTTTTACAAAACCAAAATGTCCATTTTTTTTTTCTTCTAGTTTATGAAAGAATGACTTCTAAATTAAGAAAATAAAATATTCTTAAACTGCACAATTCGAAATTAAAGAATAATTTTTAAATTTGGTAATTCATAATTTTTTTAACTTTTAAATTGTATAATTTAAAAGTTCTTTTAATTTTCAGATTAGGCAATTTGATTTTTTTTTAACTTTTAGATTATGTTAATTGTATAAATAGCAAGTAAATTTTTACTTTTTGATTATATAATTTAAAAATTATTTTTTGTATGAAAAAACTTTCTATTTGTTTAATCTTAAAGGTATCTTTTATTTTTATTGTATAATCTAAAATTTATTTTTCATAAAAAGACTTATAAATTGTGTAATCTGATAATTTCATTTGAATTATACAATTTAAAAAAAAAACAATTTATAAATTATATAATTCAAAATATTTTCTGTCTTAAAGTTCATCCATGACACTACATATAAATAGTGACGGTGGCCGCAAAATAACAATGGTAAGTAGTGAAAAATAACGAAAAAAAAATATGACGAAAATGAAGAGAAGTAAGTCTTTTAACCACCCTATATGGAATGCACACTGAAACTCCGAGAGTACATAAATAATAACCTAATAATTACTTGAGAAGGGATCCATCAACTCTAAGTAATGAGTTTGAGCTCCATAATAAAATTAAAACCTTGACCATTGTAAATTAAATGAAGAAACAATTTGACAGTTTTACTGTACTCTATAGTTGATTCACGCTTACAAGATGGAATAAAAATATCTATTTTTTTTTCTAATTTCTCTTAGAAAGTAAAAGATGTATTGCTTCATTCTATCCAAACTTTAAAAAGTATGCATACCTTGATTAATATATTAATCGGATTAATATATAATCGGTTTACTTTTCAACCCTCAGAGTCACAGAATAAACAAACAAGTGTTCTAATATCTATTAAAGACATTAATATTTGATTGTCAAATTAGAAAATCTAATATGATCAAATAAATTATTAATTTTAAATGAAAATATTACTGTATTATTTGTTAGAGATTTCCTATATGTTAGTAATAGAAAGAAGAAAATATGTTTATTGTGATTATCTTATTGATTTGTTTGCAAGTAAAAAATGTTGTTATATATCTAAAAACAGAATATATTATAATTAATTTGTTAGCCTAAGAAAATAACATGATATATTTTAAAAGTAAGATATGGGAAGGTTTATAAAGGTCGTCTTCTTGATGGCACTGTTGTTGCCATAAAACGTGCACGCACAGGAGGGTTCATTGCAAGGTGAGAGGGAGTTCTTTACGGAAATAGAATTGCTAAGGCTACACCATCGCAATCTTGTGTCTCTCTGATTGGATACTGTGATGAAGAGGGTGAACAGGTAACTTTTGTTTCACAGTTCAAAAATGTAAACTCCAAGATAATTTTTTATAGAATTTTATTTTCCAGTGAGTCCTGTTATACTATCTCACATTTATTCATTTGATTCCATAGAATGTGGTTTGTACTAAAGTAATATGTTGATATTAAAATTACAAGGAGTTCTAATAACACACTGACACATATTGGTTAAAATTTATTGAAAGTAACCAAATCATGAGACGAACTCATTAAATGCTAGGTTGAATTCACAAAATCCGGTAATTTTCAATAAATTTCAGCCAATGTGTTGAAAAGACTGTTTTGCTAGCCTTTTCCTGATGGCAATTTGTTAAAATGAGGGAGTAAATGCATATAACAGCTTGGCGAGAAAGCTGAATAACTTTAAATAAAAGAAGGACTACACAGCACAGCAGCAAAGCACAACTAAACCTATTCTTTATGAATCTTAAGGCAATGGTTATTTTGATACTTAATTGTGACGTATCTTTCAATGAATTATAGCTAGGGAAGTTAGGGAATCCAAATTCATATTCTCCTTTCACAATATTTTGGTTCTATTCTCCCTTAAATCTCATGTCCTTTTCTCACTATTTTATGTGTTCTGTTTGGTTTGTTTCTTTGTGCTTGCAGATGTTAGTTTATGAATATATGCCAAATGGAACCCTCAGGGATCACCTTTCTGGTATATTTAAACTTTTATTATCTAATTTTCTGCATAAGTTTTCTTGTTTTTTCAAGTACCCGATTTTGGAGTTTCACGTCTTACACCAGTTCCATATACCGAAGGAAATGTACCTGGTCATGTATCAACAGTGGTAAAGGGGACCCGGTATGGTTTTCATAACTGGATTTGCTCTCAGTATAATTGAGCATGTGTTTCAGGATGAGATTTGAAATTATATTGAAGTATGAGACACTATTCTACAAAATTTAGAAAGGTAAATGTAGACCAATGCATTAATTCAAGTATGACTTAAAATGAGCATTGTTGGCATATTTCTTTTGGAAAAATAAAGAGGCTGACTTTACAATTGATATTTACAGAGATCAAGATCTTATCTAAAGTCTAATCTGACAGTCTCACCTGTCATATTATAGTTCTAACAATATTACAAGTAATGAAGAGGTGACACACTAAGTCTATGTAAAAGAAAAAGATAAATACTTCTCTGTAGTCACACTTTAGTATCAACAGATATGAAACATTGGGAGTCTATTTTGATTGGAACTTAAAGTGAGGAACTGTTTAGACAGTTATATGTAGAAAATAACTGCTGGCAGTCATGTTAGTGTTTTGCATATTCTAATTTGAAGTGTACATCTAGATATAGTGTAAGAAATAAGTTTGAGTTTGGATTTTTGAAACGAAAATACAAAGATGTATCTAACTAATTCAATGGAAATTATTTTTTATATATTGTTTAAGGTTGATTTAATCCGTTCAATGATTTAATTTTTCTATTGTTTTTGTTCTCAACATGCAGGGTTACCTTGATCCAGATTACTTCTTAACTCGTAATTTGACCGACAAAAGTGATGTTTATAGTCTGGGTGTTGTATTTTGGAACTTTTGACCGGGAGGCCACCAATCTTTCATGGTGAAAATATAATTAGACAGGTATGTTATGGTTTCTCTTCTTGACAATGTAATAAAGGTAAATAGAGTCAACTTGTTTTTACTTACGTACAAGCTAACTTTAACTTATAAGAGAAGTTATCTAAGTAAGACCTAAATCTTTTTGTTTCTTCCTTTTCTGTTTCAGGTTAATATGGCATACCAATCTGGTGGAATTTCTCTGGTTGTTGATAAACGTATTGAGTCTTATCCATCTGAGTATGCAGTGAGATTTTTGACTTTAGCCTTAAAGTGTTGCAAAGATTCACCAGGTGAGAGGCCTAAAATGGCAGAAGTGGCTAGAGAGCTTGAATACATCTGTTCTATGCTACTTGACTCAGATTCCAAGGGAGTTGAATATGTTACAAGTGATTCTTCTGGTACAATATTCAGTTCACAACCTTCATCATCTACTATTAAGACTCCTCTTATTTCAGGATATGTGTCCGGTAGTGACCTTGTCAGTGGAAGTGTACCAACCATCAAGCCAAGATAGAAGTTGAAAGATTATATCTTTCTTTAGAAAAAAGAGTTGATTGAATCTTAGGATGTTAATTAGTACCTTGTGAATTGGACAACGAAACCAAATTTACTAACTTTGATTTATTCTATTTGTGCTACTTGTATGATAAATTGACAGAGGATTGGCTAACTAGCTCTGATGATATGAATTGATAAATATCTAAATATTTGGAGAATCACTCTAAAAAATTAATTCAAAGAGGGAAGAATCAAACACTTAGTAAATATACCACTGAGTATTTCATATTACACGATACACCACGTAAGACTTAGACATCACACAATATCCAGTTCCCTATCAAATTCTTGAATCCTAAAACGAGAAAATAAACACTGACAGAGATAAATATTTTACAAGGTTCGGCAATGTGTATGGTAGCAAACGAAGTGTCTGTCTGAAATTGATTATTTATATACAGATCTTAATATTACCCCCAACTTTTGACTACACTCTGCTTCCCTCCAGCAATTGTCTCCCTACAAAATAATTATATGGTATCAATGTTCTAATATTATCCTCCTCCATAATGAGTGACATGAGACTAGTGGGGCCAGTGAGTTGACATGAGTTACTTTAAAGAATGTGTTTTTATTTGAATAACTTCAAAGTATGCAGAAGAACAAATACTGTCAATACAAAAATTAAAAGGTGTTCATGCAAGGACTATCAAACCCCAAAATCCAGTAATAGCTAGAACAAAATTGAGTTATATTTATAACATGTACTTAGAATGGATTATGTAAGAGTAACTAACCCAATGAATTCTTTTAGATGTTATAATTGTTGTGCATGTTTCATACACAAGTTTTTCTTCTCTTGCCGTGGTGTTTGGATTAAAAAAATTTCCTTGTAAACTAAAGCCAGAAAACAAAAATTTCAGCATGCCTTACTATTAAAGACAAGTTTGTGGACTTCCCTGAACTCAGAGTTTGAGAGCATTTTTTGACGTTTTTGCATTAAAACTTAGAAAATCAGGATCAGTCATACAGGAAAAGAAAATATGAAACTAAGTGTATTAACATGATGGAGAATTACATCTATAAAGTAAAGAATTTCACACGAGTCACAAATGTTACATTATATATATGGCTAGAAAACTAGATCAGACTAGTGGACAATTTGAAAAAATTGCTCAATGTTTTCATTTTTTTATTATTACTTACTCTGTGGAGTATATAGTGTTTATAGATTGAAAAAATAATTCTGATGCTATGACTGTTACAAATAAAAACAGTCACACAATTTACTTATGACAATACAACACATTCAACACAATAGAACAAAGCATAGGGACCAATGCATGACAAATATTATTTACAAGTTACAGTTAATTGTTTCTTGTTCGTATGCACGACTCAATTTGAACATTTTGTTAACATGCTTGAAAGATTCAAAGATGTCATCTTAAAAGCGGTTTTCCGCGTTTGAAAAAATGTCTTATATTAATTTAATATATGATAAAAGTTGCATATTTATACAACACATATTTAAGCAGCACTACCTCTTTTTATTATTGAGTAAAATAGGCCGAAATATTATCCACATGATCCTATTGCTAAAATAGCAAAAAAAAAGTTACCTGACCAATTTATTGCAGCGCATCGAGATCAGTTGCATGCTTAATTGTGGCATTCTATTTACATATCTGATAAACAAAGAAAAAATGTATTTGAACAAATTACAAAACATGTCATCCTTCAGTTACGGTAAAAAGATGAAAATAGAAAGAGCAGAGAAAACAAAATTATTTTTATTAAGTATGTTAATGAATACCATCATTTGTGCCTTGTGACAGGATTTCGTCATCGAGCAAAGTTTAACCTGAAACTTGGTAATAAAATAATATTTGACTTAACAACATCATAATCCGAAGACATTGTAATGGTTTGTAGGAAAAGGACATGTGAATTTTACCTAGATGTAGATATAAACTTGGAGAATACTTAGGACATTCGTGTATGGAATGTAGAACAACTTCTTTTAACTTAAATCCATGGTGAATCTCTTCGAAGTTTGGCAACTTTTTGAGTGTTATATATCTCAAGTTCTGTAGTAGTAGTTGTTCTCCTTTTTTAGCCGTCTCTTCTTGACCACCATCATCAGCTTCATGTTCAAAACCAAAAACCTTGTGTATATGAGAGCACTCTTCTATTCTCAAATTGATCAGACGGGTAAAATGAGTAGCCGAGAGATTATAAAAAAGACATTTCAACTTATTGCACTTTTTAACCTCAATATGAAAGAGTTCTGGGAAGCACACATGTTGTTTGAGTTGGTGTGCATCGCCTAAATCAAATATTTGTTCCAATTCATCACAGTTATTTATATCCAGATATTGCAGCATTGGTAAACTTATAACAACGACAGTAGAGAAGATGGTTTTCAATTTTGGACATCCATTTATGCAAACAAATTGAAGCTTTTGGAGGCTTAGAAAACCTGTGGGGCCCTTCCATATGAAGTTGAGCTCAGCTAGATTCTCCAATATTACTAGAGAATATATATCCAAGTTTAGGGGAACCAGTTCTCTAGTGCTTCCTTCTTCTCCCATCTGGAATTGGAAGAGACCTTTTACTCTAAGATCAGACAACCAAAGCTCTTTAAATCTGACAACTTGAACATTGTCCAATTGGTTCAATGTGTTGGTAATCAACCATGCTATTTCATTCTCCTGTATACACAACATAATTCATTTTTAATATTTTACATTTTACAATTCAACTCACGGAATTTAGCAGAGACCTATAACTAATGTAGAAGTTTTAAATTTTAAATTTTGTTAATTTATTCAATTTTTAGTTTTAAAATGTTCACTATTCACTTAATGTTGATTAAGTAAAATAAGGGGAAATATTTTCTCTTATTTTTATTTAGCAATCGATACATTAATTACTTCATACGGTCATACCAAAGGATTGAATTTCTGCGGAATTAAGTGACTTTTTTTATTACTCTATAAAGGGTAAAAAAAATATATTTTCAATTTTTGAATAAACAATATAGCATTCCTTCACCATTAAAAATAGCAAAAAATATTTCGGTCTATGTCAAAAGAAAATAAAATAACTATATATATTCTTTTATACATGTCATGAAAAAGATAATAAAGCATGGAATTTCTATAGATTTAATTTCTGATGAAAAAGGGCTGAGTGCATATATTTCAATCCTTAAATCATCAATTGAACGTATTCCAAATATGACACTATATAACGCACCTCAAAATCTTATATCTATTACTTGTAATTACAATATTATTTTTTATTATTTACATGTATTTCATCTTTGAAAATATTATAGATTATTTTTCAATAAACTTAATGTGAGGAAGCAGACCTAAAATGTATTAAACAATAAAAACAAAAAAACCAGATCAAAACTTATTACATAAAAAACCTATACAACAGTTACAATACTACTGATTCCTAATCATCTCGGTAAAAGGTTAACTCATGTTTAAAACTCATTATTTTTAATCAATTTAATGAAATAATAAATAATGATTGTTTCTGTAAAAGACATTTAGTTATGTTTAATTAAAGAAATCATTCTTTTGAGGTAATATATTACCGTTGAAGTTGTTTCTTGCTGGAAATATGAAGCAGTCACCATCTTAAGTATGGACGAGTCAAGTAATTTGGGACAATTAGTGCAATATAAGCTTTCAAGATTGGGGAGACGTGGACGATAATATTCAGGCCAAATATCAATCACATTTGGTAAATCCATCAGTCTTAGAGTATTCAAATTAGACAAATTTCTGGTATGAGTCTGTTGGACACTCGGGTACACTGCAAGATTATGTTCCTTTTCACTGCCAAATACATACTTCAACTTCAAGTTCTCAACCATTTCCACTTTTTCCAAACTTACTAGCCCTTCTGCAAAAAATGCAGAGAATATGTATTCCAAATTGACACATTTTTCAATCCAAAGAACCCTTAATTTTGGGAGCGTCAAAGAAGAATGACTTGAAGTGCTTGAAAGACCATCGCTCCCTTCTTCCACCTCTTCTATAATGTGCCTCAATGCGTTGCAGGAACATATTTTTAGTTTCTCTAACAATACCAGAGATTGGACAATAGATGGCACAAAGAGAAAAGTTAGCAGAGGACATTCTGATATTGAAAGGACCTTCAGATTGCATAGCTTAGACTTCCTTGGAAAGGATATGCTTTTCAATTTTACTACAATCTTTTATCAAGAGCTCTCCTAAATTTTTGAGAGAACATCGCGAAGAGGGATCACAAAACACCTCTCGAAGGCTACACAAACTTTCCAACCTTAAGTATTCAAGTTTAGACAATGCAACTTTAGTTTGAAGAAAATCAACACTGATGTTGGTATTTACAGTGCTATTAATGAGGCATTCTATCTTTTCACATTGTTCGAGTACTAGGGCAATCCACTGATTCATGCCTTGTGGATCCATGGATGGGATTATATTTTTATAATCTCCCCCAAGGTTCCCCAAATGAAGGAACTCTGCTCTTATAAAGAGATCTTTGATTGGTAATGATATAAAATGTTGAGCAGCAACATCAAACTTATCTATTAATAAACTTCTAGACTGTGCGTATTTTTTCCTAGTTGGAGAGACATCATAAGAACCATTGTTTATTATAACATACCTCCGAAATCTGGGGAAAGAGACATCATGTGAAAAGTCCTTTATGTAGTTGAGCAAGAACAAATACAATTCCTCTAGCTGCAAACACTTTCCTACAATTTCGTAAGCTTCATCTTTATTTCTCTTAACCAGACATCTGTACAAATCCAGAAGCCTTAGCTTCTTTAATTCTACAATCCCAACAGGCAATTCTTCAAAAGAAGAGCCTCTCAAGTCAAGAATCTCAAGTGCTTGCAGTCTTTCCACAAAAGATATGTCACCCAAA
>Ga0209700_107240_pt1 | contig 15984 bp, 8 predicted proteins | sample SiratroredBW_FD_187528 | JGI IMG/M metagenome (GOLD analysis project Ga0209700, IMG submission 187528) | Root nodule microbial communities of legume samples collected from California, USA - Siratro red BW (SPAdes) (version 2) | ecosystem: Host-associated > Plants > Roots > Nodule | place: USA...
AAAAAAAAAAAAAAAAAAAAAAAAAAAAAAAAAAAAAAAAAAAAAAAAAAAAAAAAAAAATAATAATAATAATAATAATAAAAATTAGCTAAATGTAATGGACTTGAAATTGAGTGATATTAAACAGTGAGAAGACAGATTATGGAAGAAGTAATTCTTATTGCTTATTGCTTATAGGCATCAAATCACTTAGTCAGCCCCAAAAAAGCTATAATGAATAGTTCAAGAGTTCTTTATTCCCAAATCATCTCTTTCATCTCCTTAGTTAACTTTTATTGTTTCGAACAAATAATTTAGCTAGACTACCAAAAAATTATATATTAACTAAAATTAGACATACAATATTTGTATAAAATCTTATAATTAACATATTTTTATGTGAGGCTTGTGTAATTAACCTTAACAGCTAATCATTATACATATAAGTGAGCATAACAAACCAATTGATTGTGATGGTTAGTGGTCAAATTAAAGCTTAACTATAACATCAAAACTTCATGCAACTCAGTAGGAAGGTTTCAAGGAGACAACAAAGAAGAAATGATCAAAAGGTATGGCATTCCAATCTTCGTATTTTGACTCAACAATATTCCTGTAATTTTAAGGTACCTGAAGAAAGAGACCGAACAATGTGGATAATCTATGAGAAGGATATTCCATCAACCATGTTTTCCCATCATAGAGTATTTAGCTTGGTAGTTTGTCTTACAAATAATTATCATTTTGACTTGGCAGAACAAAGCGAATTTGTGATTTATCTTGTAACAAAATGTCAAACAAGTGGACCCAGAACCTCACTTGCTAAAGATTCTAACCACAAGATCCTCCAAATCTCTTTATTGGTTCTTTTGACCTGAGATAGTGGCATGAACTTGATTAAAATTATTTTTTATGTCACGGTTTAATATTTGTGAATATTGTTTTATGCATGCAAACAATAACTAATAATTATAATGATAAAATTCATTAATTGTTATTTGGAGTTGAATTAGTTTTCTTAAGATTGTCTAATTACTTGTTTAAACTGTGAAGTTACAAGTTCATTTTGTGTGTCTTCCAAGAATGTATTTGTGCTTGAGAGTGTATTATTGTATCAAGTTATTATATGGATTAGTAGAGAATTTTATGAAATTTGATGTGTTAAAAATCACTTCCTTCTAATCTAAATAGATTGGTGTAATATTAGTTGGTATTTAGACAAAAAGACTGATCTTTTTCATAAGTCTACTAACTAATTTAGTCTTTTAAATTGGACTTTTTTATGAAGGTAGGCCGAACTTTGAAAATAAGTTAGATTCTTTCATTAATAATAAGTAAAAATCTTCTTTTATAAGTGAGATTATCTCATGAAGAGATATATCTCTTAATCTTATATTCAAAAGGTAGAAAGACATTAATATGTGTATATATCAAAGTTAAAATGTCTTATGAATCTTACATGGAAAAATTAAAAAAAAAAAATTATTCTTTTCTATTATTATAAATATATACTTTTTTTTTTTACATAAGTTGAATGAAAGTAACTTTCTAATATAAGTTTTGTGTTTATTTCTTCCAAAACTGTTTTTTAAGAATAAAATATTTAGTTAATATTTTGGTCTAGTTAATATTATGTTAAGATTGCTATGTGATTCCTTACAAGATATGCATTAGTAGTACCAAAACAGGTTAATCTGTATGTAAAAGGAACTCTGTTTTTGTAAGACGCTAGAGCGGGTTACATTTATGTTCAAGATCACAATATACTGATGACTGTATGCAAATATTTCATTTATAGTATAATAATTTGTTGTTGATACAAATATAGTATACAAATCCATGTACAGTTCAAAAGTCTCTGCCCCTCCTTTAACAGTTCCAACCTTTAACTCTGAACAATTTTAGCCTCTCTGCTGTACATATTGGTATTCTACTTATTCTACACCTGAAGGTATTCCAGCTAATCAGGTTGTGATAAAAGAAAAGACAAATTGTATTAATCAAAGAATAGTTTTAACTTAACAAATGTTTTCAAAGATAAACTTTGAATATATAATTACATCGAATATTTAAAAAGAAAATTTTATTTTGTACATTATTTTAGCCAGATCAAGAAAAATAGAATACTAACTATAGGGTAGGTTGATTCTCTGCTTCACTTATGAAGTTACCAAAATGCATTTTACACAGACTTGCACATATATGGTCTATTACCATGAACATACGCTTTACCTTTAAAACAGATGAACAAAGAAGACAATCCAAAAAGCAATTACCAAGCAAGTGGAGCATAGCAGCATCTATACATAACTAACAACAACAACAACAACCAATATGGTGGTAGATATTATAGATTAATATCTATCTTTCTTTAAACTGGGGTAATGGGATAGACCCCATGTATAACGTAATTGGTTACAGGTGAGATAGCTATATCTCTCTTTACCAAATCCTGAAGCGATGATTCGATTGGACTGTGGAGTGATGATGGAAGCTTAAACGTGCGCTCCTTGTCATTCATGGCGGAGAGAAAACACAAGATGTCGGTTGTTCGAATTTTTCAATACAATAACCAAGATTTTGGTGCCGAATAGGTCACCACGTTCAGTACAACTACATATTCAAAAACCATGAGGGATGTGACACTTGGATTCGTTATTATTCCCTCCTAACAACCACTCCATGCATACATGATAAGTGTTACCATCACATTGGCTTAGGATGGTGTAAAATCCCATCTTAATATGTGATTTTACAGATTAAAAGTTGCCAGAGATGCAAACTGTCGACAAGATTATTTTTGTGTGGGGTTCATAACAGTTGAGAATGGTTCCCCTCGGCATTTGGTGCAACTACATTGCACATGCATGGTTCCATTTAAGTGTGACAACGAGTAATAACAGTTAGTCTGTAATATTTCAATCTCAGGTGTTCTAATGCACACACTAGTTAACACAACATTCAACAAACGCACAGAAAGAATATTGTGTTTGTGTATTCAAAGATGTCAAATTGAAAGCGATGAATGAGTAAGAACTTTAGCATAAACCTAGCTACTTCTATAGGCAGATAATGTATGCTAGAATTCACTGTGTATATGGTCTGCTTAGAGAGATGGATTTGGCAGAAAAAATGATACACGGATTAATGAAATTTGACAGAATAATTGTATAGGCCCTCTGATTCTAATTTATAAATATCATCACAACTTGGCTCTTTATATGATGGCAGACTAGTTAACTGTTCCCACTTGTTGTCACCCCATCTTAATTAGGGTTTCTCCTTTTTTCTTTATTTTTGTAAAACTCAAGACATAATTAACACAGGATAATTTGTAATGTAACAATTTTACCAGAGAAACAATTCATTTAAAGAATTGAAAAAAGGGTCTTAGTATATTTATCAATAAAATACAGGATCAAAGAGTTTAGGCAGAATAATTTGTTACCTTCTAATTATTTTATTCTAGTTTAATATCACCACAACTTGTCCTTTTTATGATAGCAGACTAGCTAACTGTTTCATTTTCTATTATTATTAATTCTAGCTAACTGTTCTTACTTGTCACATTACCCCATGTTACGGCTTTTCTTTTTTTCATTCTTTATAAAAACTTAATACATAATTAACAAAAAGTCCATCTACAATGTAGGAAATTTACTGGAGAAAAAGCTAATTTGAAAGAAGAATTAGAAAAAAGGTCTTCTTATTAATATATTTATTAATAAAAGGATCAACGAATTCAGGCAGAACAATTTTATACCCTCTGATTCGTTTGTATGTCACATTACCCCATGTCTTTTTAAAACTCGAGACACAATAGTAAAAAACATTATTTATAGATTAAATATAGATGAATCATAGTGACATGATTTACAATTATATACGTTAGAAAATGCACTCTGAACAAACCACTATATATCTGAATTGGGTGGTTAGGTGTAGGTAAAAGTTAAGCAGCAATCTAGATGGTAATCATGCGATACTCGATACACCCAGATCTAAGAAGAAGATACACAGTGTGAACTTCATAACTTTTTTTTTTATTCTAGAGAAGATCCTTGTAGGTAGTAGCTAGGACGGGGATAAATCAAGCTAAAGAACTCATAATTAAAGGGAATTGGTTCAGAAAACGGAGGCAGGAATAGTTGAAAGGGTGCACAATTAATTGTATCTAATTGGTAAAAGTCTGAATGTTTGACAAGATAAGCACCACTTTATGGGTGGTAATGGATGAAACATTGAATCATACACAGAAGTTTTAGTGATACTAAATATGAAAGGGAGCTAGTTAATGGTCTAATAAAGGAGTTTGAAAGGTAGGAAGCACTTTAATCCCACGCCTAATTTGAAGAGAGTGAATTTGTTACGGTTCAACAATGTAGTCATAAAGAGTAAGAATAATGCATGCTTGACTAGCCATGCAGCTTAAAATAAGCACGACATGCTTCGGTTATACTTATGTATCAAAAGCTCGACCACTCCACTAGTCACCGCCCACGTTCTATAATAATGGCTTCATTGGTGTAAAACCACCTTTCCCTGTCGTAGATTCAATCGTAAGGAATGTGTGTACGTGTAGGATGTGCATGGAACAAGTTAAAGGGAAAAAAACTGTACAGAAATACACTGAGTATTTGCTGGCAGCGTAAATGGGAGTACAATACGAATTACAAGGTGGGTGTAGTAACTTTTGTGGACAAGGTGCGTGCTAAAATGGTAAAGGTGGTAGTGAGTTTTGAGCAGTTCTGAGATTTTGGATCTATATCAAAAATATCTTGGTGCCAACATGTGATAAAAGGCAATTTTTTGCTTACGATACAATCTAATTTTATTAGAGTCAGTTTTCTGATGTGAACCGAAGGCCCCAAAACCCTAATGCTGTTAGCTTCAAAGGCCCTACTGCTGATAGCTTTACTGATATGACCTTATACTAACAAATTCTGCAAACCCCATTCTCCCAAAGTCTTCTCTTCTCTTAATTAATATGTGTGTCTATATATACACACACACACACACATATATATATATATATATATATATATATATATATATATATGTGTATATATATACACACACACACACACATATATATATATATATATATATATATATATATATATATCAGTGTAAATAGTTATTTGAGCTATTTATAAAGCAGTCTTAATTAGGTCTGATTAGAGAGATATTAATAAGAAATCATATCTACAGTTGAAGTCAAATTTATTGAAGTCAAAATAGACAACCTGGAATACAATATTATTATGCTAATCTAAGTATTTAGTAGAGAAAAGTGTAAAAAAAAACGATAAACAAAGACTCAACTTTTTCTTAAACAATTATCTTTTTTTTTTCTTATACCACTTCATATCGTGTTTATCGTTTCTCTGAGTATAAACACGTACTGAAACATTATTCTATATATAAAAATTTCTTTTGGATGAAGAGACAAATGGGAAATAGAAGAAAATAATGATAGATGTGATGTGAGACATAAAAAGAAAAGTACCGGAAAGAAGAGAAAGGTGTAAAGTGAGTATAAATTTAGGTTAAGAAAAGGTGTAAAGTGAGTATAAATTTAGGATATGAAAAGGTGACTACGTACACAGAGGGAAAAAGAATTACAATTAAATATTTTTTCTTAATTTCTTATTTTTTATCTAAATTCTTGTTGGCATATTCCTTACCTATTCTTTCCTCCGTTCCCTTTTATCTATCACAATTTTACAAAAAAAAATATATATTTTTTATTTGTCACATTTCAAAATTCAATTTTAATTATGGTTTACACTTTTATCCTTGCACTCATTTTAATTTTAATTATTGAATTAATTTATCAAAAACTATCTTACCTAAATTCTCATTTATCAGTGAATTTGTTTTGATTTCGAAATAAATATTTTTATAACATGAAGTTAGTGATATTCAATAATTTTTTTCATTGATAATATAGAAGAAAGTTGATATGGACTAACTTCTAAGACTAAATGAGCACTTATACTATGACAGAAATAATGAAATATTAAATAAAATGCACATTTAACACTTATTTTATTATTAATAAATATAATTTAAATTGATAAAAGTAAGAACAAAGAACATAATAAAAATTATACACACCTTTAACAAAATCAATGACATTTATCATACTCTTAATTAATATCTGTGCATGAGAAAAAAAATGGAATGAGAGAGGGAGTAGATGTGAAGAAAGCCAGATGTGTTATTTCCCAAAATCATATAATGTATTGTATTGGCATCGAAACACGTCAACTGTGACCTCAGTAGAGCTATAATAGCAGTAGTCTGACGCACATGCACAATAAATAGCTTCTTTTTAAACGTGGAGATGAAATTTCTGGTAATACAACATATATGCATTTCTTATGGGGTAGAGAAGGTGTCTATGCTTCTACATATATGGGAAATGACAAAATAGGAGTAGTAAAGAAGAAGGTTTCTGGTATCACTTGATTAATGCATATATCGCACGGTTTAAATAAGCTCTTTATCCTTTTACTCTATACTTCGTATATTCTAGAGGATTGTACTTATGACTTTATATTTTGAACTTTAAAAGGATTACACTCTTAGATATAAAGAGTTATACATCAAGTATCAGGTTTAACTTTTAACCTAATCACAAACACTCACTCCAATAATTAATATCAAGCAGAGTGATGAATTGGTGAGCAGTGCTGGTAAATGAAAACTGCAATCTGACCTAAAACGGAACATGTGATTTTCATTTTCAGTTCAAGTGCCACTTGCTAATTAAGCTGACTTAATCTCAATAGCCCATTTCACCGTATGATGCCAAAGATGGTGTACAATTTATGTGTAAATGGTCATTAAGAAATTTCATAAATTTTTAAATTGTATTACATTACTTAGCTTACCACATAATAAAAGCATTAGAAGTAAAAAGAATGTAAAAGTAGATATTATAGGATCCATCTTTATGCAGAAATTTTCTTGTTTGTGTGTTTCTGTCTCAAAAAATAAAACAGTACATTAAAATTTCACTTTAATTTCACTTTGGTTTTGACTATCCAATGTGGAAATCACTACCAAGATTATAAACTTTTCTGGACCTTCTTTTGAAGTATAAAGTTTTTGAGGCAACATCTTAACATTTTTGTACAGAGATGTATACTTCGAAGGTGTTAGTTTTGGCTTCTGGAATTATTTTCTCTTCTACTAATGATGATAATCACAATAATGTAATATTGCTTTTTAACTTGTAAATATCCACCATGCTACATACCCCACCATCTCCAACCCTTATATAAAGGTCTCTCAACTTAGACCTCATTCTCACACCCAATTTTCTTGTTCCCTCCCTTCTCTTCCTCTGGTCCCCTTAGCTTTGTACTTGGATGAGTGTTTCTTTTGGGAGAAAAAAGATACCCAATATTTCATTAATATTGTTCCTCTTTATCATATACTACTGTCTCACACCACACAGAAAAAAGAAAGAGAAAAAGTTCAAATGTTTAAGATGGTTGAGGAGGAGAAATCCCAAAAGGCATACCCGACAACTGCTGAGGTAAGAACTCTTAAAAATCTAAGTAGGAGTCTAATAGCATATTAAGCATAAATGAAAAAAAAAAATTAAGAAATATACAAGGAAGAAGACCCATATACCATTATCTTCTAAGTGGATTATTATTTGAATCTTCCTCTAACCACTTACATTGTATACTATATTGTTTTTCTGTCAGCATATCATATAGCTTTTATTATAGTACAATTAAGCATAGTTATATATACAATAGCGTTAATTTCATTGTGTTATGTTTGTAGGTGGTGGATGAGTTAAAGAGAATGGGGGACATAGGAGTTCCAATAGCAGCCATGAGCCTTGTGGGATACATAAAAAACATGGTGTTAGTTGTGTGCATGGGAAGGTTGGGAAGCCTTGAGTTAGCTGGTGGTGCTTTGGCCATAGGCTTCACCAACATAACTGGTTTCTCTGTCCTCTCAGGTTTAGCCACGGGAATGGAACCTCTTTGCACGCAAGCCTTTGGCTCAAGAAACTTATGTTTGGTCTCTCTAACTTTACAAAGGACAATTTTCATGTTATTGGCAGCTTCACTACCCATTTGTCTCTTGTGGCTGAAGCTTGAGCCTCTGATGCTGTGGCTTCACCAGAACCCTGAGATAACCAAAGTAGCAAGCATCTATTGCCGCTTCTCCATCCCAGACCTCATTGCCAATAGCCTCCTTCACCCAATTCGAATCTATTTACGCAGCAAAGGGACAACTTGGCCTCTACTGTGGTGCACTTTACTTTCCATTCTCATACACATCCCTGTCGTGACTTTTTTGACCTTCAAACTCCACCTTGGTGTACCAGGGATTGCTATGTCAGCTTTTGTTGCCAACTTCAACACCCTTTTCTTCCTCCTATCATACATGCTCTACATGCGCGTCTCAAAGGGGTCACTTTCCATGCCTTTATTAATATCTCGCCCCTTGCCATCACGACAACAAGACCAAAACTTAAGCAGTGTTATTAGTGCAACAACAACAACAACCTCACTAGGCAAAGAGTGGGGCATACTAATAAGGTTTTCCATTCAGAGTTGTTTAGGAGTGTGCTTGGAGTGGTGGTGGTACGAGTTCATGACAATTCTAGCGGGTTACCTTTACAACCCGCGTGTGGCCTTAGCCACTGCAGGCATAGTGATTCAAACCACGTCTCTTATGTACACTTTACCAACAGCACTGAGTGCTTCGGTGTCAACAAGAGTGGGGAATGAACTCGGGGCGGGTCAACCCGAGAGGGCAAGGTTGTCAACTATTGTGGCAATAGGAATGGCTCTTGCAAGTTCAATATTGGGGTTGGTATGGACCACATTTGGGAGAGAGAGATGGGGGAGGGTTTTCACTAGTGATAGTGAGGTGTTGGAACTTACCATGAGTGTTTTGCCCATAATTGGGGTTTGTGAGTTAGCAAATTGTCCTCAAACCACAAGCTGTGGAATCCTTAGGGGAAGTGCTAGGCCTGGTGTTGGGGCAGGGATAAATTTCTATTCATTTTACTTGGTGGGGGCACCAGTGGCTATAGTGATGGCATTTGTTTGGAGACTAGGGTTGGTGGGTCTTTGCTATGGGCTGTTGGCAGCACAGATAGCATGTGTGGTCTCTATTCTAGTTGTGGTATACAACACAGATTGGGAAAGGGAGTCATTGAAGGCAAAAAGCTTGGTGGGAAAGACTTCATGTGATGACACAATGGAACATGGAGACCAAACACTAGTCAAATGTGAAGAAGGTGTTGTCTTTCTCAATGAGAAGAACATCTCCCAAAAGTGATGCTTGCTACACCCAATTGCATCAGGGGAATATACAAGCCAGAATCATCACACTAGTGGAAGCACCAAATGCTAAGGATCTTGACTACACTTGATTACTTCTTTTTATTGTGATTATGCTTTTGTATATCTTTTTGCATAACCAATATATTTTCTCCTACCTTTTTCCCCCTTGCTCATCATACATGCAGGGTCTGGCAACGTTGCTGCAAATTGTAATAGTAGGGTTATCTGATTACTGATGATTAGTATTAGATATATTCATGTAATTTCAATTTTTCTTTCCATGTTATTTGTATTAGTAAACATAATGATCAATTTATATTTTAAGCACAAGTTTCCAGTAAGAAAATGACGTAACCTCTGTTCACGTTCATAATTCAAAATTATAACTACGATTATTACAACAAAGGTCTGATATTTTAGCACAAATTACTCTTTTATTCTAAAATATGGTCAATATAAAACCACAAGAGAAATTGAACGAATTAGCTATCACAACCAATTATATATAAACAATTACTATATCTACATTATTACTTTTGTCACTATGATTACAGACATACATCACCAATTAGTTTTCACACAAATTCTTTAGCTAAATTAAATACGTCACGTTTGTAAAAATTCTTCAGCTCATCGAGTGTTGGAAAGAGTAAAAGAAAAAGCAGTTAGAAAAGCATGATTTTGATAGTTGAAGAGTGAATATGTTAAGACTTACGTAATTGGTGAATATGCATACAAGTGTTGGGAGAAAATAAATTTGGACTCGTTGAAAACGAGTAGGATATGCATGAGTTTTTTGGGGTGGATATTATGAAGGTTTACGCATGTGCTTGCATGTGTTATAGCTAGGACGAAGTATGCATGTGCAGGGACACATGGCAAGAGGAATATTAGGGTACTTTCGTTTCTGATCAAACGAAAAATCATTGTCCTATGTCATTTCTTTGTACTTTAAGTGAGATATTATACTTTGTTTTGTTTTCTGAAGTCCCCTAAGCAAGAAGAAATGGTAGTGAAGGAAGTGAAAATTGTGAGTTTATAATATCCACCAAAAAAATGTTGAACAAGTGTGAATTTGAATACGTTAGATGACAAAAGTTTAGGAGGAAAAAAGGGAAAAGAAATATTTGTTTAATGTAACTCCCTAATGTAATGACATGTCTCCTCTTCCCCACCAATACATCACTTCCATTGGAATAGACAGGACATAGACATATGCGAACAAGTTTGGCAGAAATGTACCAATTTGTAAGCAACAGGCATATTTTTGAATAACTACCTATCACTATATAGTAGTTCTTAACTCATGAAATATGAATGGATTAGTAAATGTCACTTTTTTGCTTTGTCTAGATATAAATATATAAGAAATGGCCAAAGGTAAATGATGAAAAATTGAAGGATATTTAATGTATAATTCAGCTACTAATAGCCCCACTTTGAGGACAGCCGAAAGCTAGGGCAACTTTTTGTTATTTGTCAAGGGGAACCTAACTGGCTAACTGCCACCTATTTTATGTCCCACCCAAAAATAAAATAAAAAGAACTTCTTTTTCTTCTGGGATCACCACTTTCCTTGATTAGTAGCTACTCAACTCATTTGAATAGAATAATGATGATGATGATGAACCTATAAAGTTATTGGATAAGTTGGTCCAACATTCCTGCTTACAACAAAAGGCCAACAAAGTAAGAACATGTCTTATAAAAGCATTTCACTAAAACAAGCTCATATAATCTGGTGGGATGTTAAAATTAAAAAGTGAATTTTATATAACACATCTTAATTAATAATAAAATACAATTTTTTAAGTTGAAGAAAAGTTAATTTAGATTTTTAAGTTATTAGTAATCATTTTTCGAGATGTTTAACAAAAAATTATAGTTAAAAAATAATTTATGCAAAATAAAATAGAGATTCTTTGTGAAAGAATTTGAAAGAAGGTTTTAGCATATATTGGATAAGATAAAGTTTCACTTTCTTTTTTATTTGGGAAGGAACACTAAACAGGTAGGTTTCATGAGTATTTCACGATAAGTAAGCAAACAAAGGAAACAACTTTTATTTTTCTATTTTTTTTCCTTTTTTTTCTCTTTTGTTGTTTGAAACACCTCATGGACATTATTTTTTTGTTGGTGGTTTGTTACCTTTTTCATTTTCAATTGTTTATTTTACTATTTGCTTTCTATTTGTGATTTGTAAATTTGTATTACTGAGAATTTATTTAAGGACCTATTTGTTTGAAGAATTCAAAAATAATACAACCTAATTTGAATGTTGGACTTTATCAAATTTTAAAAGGAAATCAGAGTTTAAAAAATCAAAGAGTTTGGAAAAAAATTATATTTTTCCAAATTTTAAAAGGAAATCAGAGTTTAAAAAATCAAAGAGTTTGGAAAAAAATTATATTTTTCCAGTAAATCAATCTAATCCAGACCATAAACATGTTTCTAAATTTAAATTCCAAATCACCTTATTTTGTATTTTTCAACAAATAAACTATTGTGCATTCAAATAATAAATTATCTCAAAATATTAAAAACCCATATTTTCTAAAAATATATAGATTCATGAGGTTGTTGTCACAAATATGGCTTATACAACTTTCCATAAATGAAAATGCAAAATATTTGTTTTCTACCTTAGAAAAAAAAATTCAAACTGATGTAATTTGCCTACGATTTCATAAGATAAAAATATTAAGAGAAATAAACTTTAAAATAAAAAAGTAAAGTCATACTTATATGTCTAATTTTTATTCTTTTTCATAAAAATCAAGTCTTTATTCATGATTTCTATTTTTTTCATATAAAAAAGCATTAAAAGTAAACAAATTGAGAAAACAATATACTTACAAATCATTATCTCTACTATGGTAGGGAACAAATGAATGATAAATTTAATGTTCTAGTAGACCACATATGGAACATACCAAAAACTACTGACCGTAATGAAAGTTATGTAGTATCAATTAAAAGAGGTATCATTTGTGCCCTTTACAATTTCTGCAATGCAGACAATCAAGGAATACCAATCCTTACAAAGGCCTCTCCTTCAGGGAAAGGTTATACTTATTTTTCATTATTGACGGGACCCCACAAAGGAGTCTTTACAAATTTTGCTAATTTATGCATAGCAAAAGAAGGGATAAATAATCCTAGATACAAAGGCTTCTACTCTAAAGAAGAAGCAGAAAAATCTCTTGAGCTTGATACCATCAATCCAGAGATTATAAAACAGACCCTTAACCCTGAACCCAATCCTATTCAAGCCAAAGGCCAAAACAGTGCAAGGCCCAACTCTTACAAAGAACAAGTTGTCGCCTCCCTGACGCCAACAAAAGAAATAAATCTAAAGAAATTTAAAATATTACAAAAATTTCTTTTGAAAATCCATCGACAGGAAGCCGAAGTCCCTGGAATATATGTAAAAATACAGGCATACTTCAATTCCAGAAACATCTGTTGCAATAGTGATGAACTATGTAGAAAAGTCTCTAATGGCAACTGCCCATGTAAGGTAAAATTCTTGTTCCGAAAAGCAGCCATTGATATGGAACAATACAAAACAGTAGAGTTCGAAGATCTTGCTCTCACTCCAAAACTCTTTCTTGAGTATGGACTATTAGACTCAGTTCTAATCCCTCCATCCAAAAAGTTTGACCAGTTTGAGCCAGCTGAAAATGAGGCTATAAATTATTTACAAGCAATCATGATGAATCATGTTGCTTTAAAAATCACTTCATGCCCTCCTAGGATCAGTGGAGGAGGATCAAATGCCACACATGTCATCAAAGTTCTCTTCGACGATCATGTAGAATATCCTATTTTATACAATGAAGGATATGAGGCATGGGAAATAATTGGTAATTTAGATTATCAATATAATCTGTTCAGAGCCCAAGTTATGGGAAACGACTGGTTTTTCTCTGAAAAGGATGAAGCAAATTTCAACCTGATCAAGGAGACTCCAACAACAAAGATGTTCCTCCCAACTGAAAATGGGAAAATATTTTTACCATTTCCACAGGAGGCAAACAACAAGCTTGTCCAGCACTTTCAACGCGAAAAGATAAATCAGAAGATTTATGAATTATCCGGATGCTATGGACAAAAGACCCCTACAAATGACATTTCTATGTCAGAGACTTCAGATAATCCAGAGCCAACAGAAGACTTTGGAGAGACGTCTGAAACCATCTCGGTTACAAGATAAGAATGAAATTCTTTCTTCAATCACTACTCTGAAAATGTGTTAATGGACCACACCGGGTCTACACATAACAGAGAAAAGCTGAAAGAATCTCTTCTTTTCTAGAAAAAGGCCACTAGGAGCAGACAAGACACTGTTTGCTTTTTGAAATTTTAGTATTTGTAATAAGTGCCTTTTCTTAAGGAGAAAGTAGAAGAATCTAATAAAATCATTGATACTCTGATCATTGATATAAATAAAACAAAACAAACAAACGAAAGATTAGAAAATTTATTAGCTAAACTAATAATCAACAAAGATTTAGAAAAAATCTCTAATCAACTTAATAAACTAAATTTAGGAACAACCAGTTCTAGTTCCTCAAATAAAAAATTTATTTTAGCAAAACCCAGGCTAAAGAAATAATGAGTAGAACAACCACTACTGTTCCTTTTACAGGACCCTCACAAACAATTTCTGGACATACCCAACGTTCAGAAACAATAAATCAAAACCCAAGTTTCCTAGACAGGTTACTTAGAAGAAATAATCAAAACTCTAGGCAATTAGAAGAAATTGTTGATATCGATAATAATATCGACATAAGTACAAATGATAGGATTAACTCTTTAAGTCCTAGACAAATTTATAATTTAAACTGACTATCTACAGATAGGACTAGTTTATACAGATATAGAAGACAAGATGATTTTAACCTCCCAGATAATCAACATCAAATTATCAGGTTAATCTCATAACAAACAGGTAGACAACTCCTGGCAACCAGGAGAAGATATGTTCACCTAGGTCTTATAATGATAGGAATAAGAGTCCTTACTAGATCCTTCATAGGAGCTAGAGCATTCTTAGCCCTTTTTGACCAACGCTTTAGGGATAATCATTCTCAAGCTGTGATTGGTATAATTGAAGTAGATTTAAACCAAAATATTAGTTTAATCTACATAACGCCAAATTATACTTTAAATCTCCAAGATTTTATTGACAATATATATCTTGAGGTACAAACACAGGGTTTTGGTGAAAACTTTGCAGGAAACAACCTTCACCTAGACATTACTTTCATAGGGAGAATTAGTGACCACATATCTCCAAGATATAGAATAAACACTAACCCTATAATGATATCCCTAGAATCAAATGGAATTCGATTTTTACCCCCAGAAACCTTTAATTCCACTAGAAACCAAGGACATGAATGGCAAACTCATATAAACACCTTGTCCACAAACCCAGTAGTCACCACTGCTCAGACTGCTATCTTAAACAATAGACGACGATCCCTTTCTATTAGATTTACGAATTATGAAAATACTAATAATTCACAAATTAATGAGGAAGAAGAAACACAGCCGCATAGAAACTCATCAGCTTTTATGAATAAAATAATAGAAGATGATGAAACTTCTGATGACGAAAATGAAGATTTTCTATACAGACAAAACTTGTTTTCCGGATATGAAGAAAGAGAATTAAATCCTGAAAACACATAAAGTATTTCTGAAGAAGAAATAGAAAACCTAATAAATACCATTGATCTAGAAGAATGGTATAAAAATGAAAACAAAGAACCTAAGTCATTTGGAGACTTAGATAACAGATCTGAAGCTTCTATCCAAACCCATAAAGGATTCATGGCAGACGATGAAAGCGTCTCAGGAGTGTATAATCAGTCATATGATTATCACACAGAAAATTATAATTTAGGGTTTCCTCCCAGACAACAAATACTGATCCCATTTGATAATTCAAAAGGAGAAAACATAAAATCAAAAGGGAAACGGATTCCAATTGAACCATCCTTTAATATGCCAAACCTGTTACTCAATATAGGTAGCATAGATCCCCAATTATTAACAAATTACATAGAGCAATGGTCCTCTGCTGTAATTAGAAACTATAAATTACATCATGAACCTCAGGTTAATGATAGTAACGAAATGATAGTTAGAGCTGAAACCTATTTAGGAGATTTAGCAAAAGCTTGCTGGGAATCATTTAAGCAAACCCATCCAGATATCATTAAAAATAATTTGGTCGAACCGGGACCAAATATTTACAATTTTGTAAGTCTAATACAAAGATTATTTACTGCCCAGTCAGTAAATAATGGAAACACTATTAGACAAAAAATCTACTTAGGTAATTTGGAAAGATTGTCTATAAGTTATTTCGGAAACATTAAAGAATTTGTCCAAGATTATTTAATGTACGCCGCAACTGCCGGAGGATTTATGGATAGATTCTTAGGTGAAAAATTGTTCCTAAAACTCCCTGGAAAATTAGGACAAAAAATTAGAGAGAGCTGGAATGATGATCTAATTGAACCAGCCATGAATAATTTAACAGTAAGAATCCAACACATTATGAAAATAATGGAGGACACCTGTACAAATATAGCTATTAATAAACAGCTAAAGCTAGCAGATGCTGATATCTGCAAACAAATCTATACTCCACAACAGTATA
>Ga0209700_107242_pt1 | contig 15977 bp, 9 predicted proteins | sample SiratroredBW_FD_187528 | JGI IMG/M metagenome (GOLD analysis project Ga0209700, IMG submission 187528) | Root nodule microbial communities of legume samples collected from California, USA - Siratro red BW (SPAdes) (version 2) | ecosystem: Host-associated > Plants > Roots > Nodule | place: USA...
GTTCCCGATAGAAAAAAAAAAAAAAGATAGTTTTCTTTTTTATTATTGAATTAGTGTAATATTACTTTATTACTAAGCAAATGGACATATTTGAAAAAATTTAATAAATCGTGTTTCAAAATAAAAAAAAGGTATACACTTATAATCATGATTTCGGTTCCACACTGAAATCTTGTTTCACTAGTTTTTTCAATAGAAATTGTATTTAAAAATACAAATTTTGTTTGTTATATATATATAAATACGAATTTAGGTTTAGGGTTTTCAACTGATTTTTTTTGAAGAGTGGAGGAAAGTAGTTTGTAACGAAATTGTGGATGTAAGTACGATTTTATTTTTGAATTTTAAGTCTTTTAAAACATTTGTTTAATTCTTTTTATATATTATATAAAAAATTCTATTAAAAATAATTATTTTGAAAATGATATATATATATATATATATATATATTTCTAAATTTTAAATTAATATTTATATTTATTTTAACTTACACAATTTTTTTTGCATGGTGTGCTTCGTGAATTAAAATGCTGATGTTAATTACATGTAATTTCGAAAATAAAATTTAATAAGTAAGCTAGTAATTTTAATAACATTTGTTTAATTTTTTTTTCATATCAAAGATTTATGAAAGGTAATATAAAATAACGTATTTTATTATATAATATGATACTATCACGGAAGGAAAAAATCAATTATTATATAATATGTTAATCATGCTTCAATTTTATTTGTTTCCGTCTTGTTAATTTTATCTTATTTATGGATGTTTTAATTATTAATGAAAATTATTTCAATTTTTCCTTCTAAATGATAAATTGAAAAATTTACTTCTACTAATACTAATAAATTTTAATAATAAAATTATATTATTAATAATTTATGCAATAATTTTAGTTTATAAATAAAATTAATTTAAATATTCTGAATAATTATAGTAATTTTAATTTAATTTATATTATATTTTTATGTAAGCCATTGTTAATAATAATAATTTTTACAGCGTTCCCCAACCCGTCATGTACCGGATGGGCTATCGCTGGTCGGCATGGGGCGGGGAGCTTCTTCCTGCACCTCTGAAATATGTGCCTGCACCTTCATATCTTTCTTAATTTTAAAATTAACCTTGAGGGAAAATTAAAATGTCTCTTTGATAAAAATTAAAACTTTTAAATTATAGAATTTGAAAATTATTTGAAATTGATTTTGATTTTTCGATTTTACAATCTAAGAGTCTTAACTAATACACTTTAAACTTTGTAAGATTTAGAATTTAGAAATTAAAAACAATTTTAAATTGAGAAATTAAATTTGGGAAGGGGTGCTATGTAAGCGTTGATTTGTGAAGAAAGTGAATATTTTAATTATAATTATAATAATAAAAATAATAATAAATTAAAAATTATAATAATAATTAAAATAAATTTATAAAATGATAATATTATCATTAATAATAATAATAATTTAATTTTTATTTTAAAATAATAAATAATCCTTTAATTTTATCAATTAAAAAGATAATAATTTATTCATAATATTCAATAAATTAATTATAATTAATTTTAAATTATTTTTTAATTATAATTTAATCTATTAAAAAATTATTTTATCAATCATACATATTACATCACTCATAAATTTTTATAATTTTTTTTTTACTTTTTACCATCTTTATCTCAATTTAAACATAAATACTTTTCCTTTATTTTTTTTATCTCAAATCTACTTTTTTTTTTCATTCTTTTAATTTTATCTTCAAATCCAATCATACCTTTAGGATTGCTAAGAGTGTATAGAGTAAAAAGAAAGTCGAATGTACAATATATTTTATGTTTGAATATTGACAATATTTATCGTTTTGTCTGTAACAAAAAAACATTGAAAAAAGTTGCATTCCGACCGCATGCTTATTTAAATGACTTTCAAATGTAAAGTTTTGAAGTTATTGTAGTTTTTGAGTCACACTGACTTTTGGATTTTACAATTAAAAAAAAAAAGTCTTTTAAATCAGATTTTACCTTTTAAATTGTAGAATCCAAAAGCATGTAAAATTGCAAAAAAGATAAAGACATAATTGGGAACAGATGGAGTGAAAGGTAATTTTGGACTTAAAATTTAATGTCTGGAGAAATTTCATATTTTTATGTATGGCATGGAGGTACAGTAATTAAGAACCACTCTTTAGAGTGTTTGGGAGTCCTGCACCCCATCATTTACACTCTATTATTGCGAGAAAAAAACAAAAGTGTCCCTCTGTTGTATTTCAGAATAAAAAAATACTTTTTAACAAAAGAAAATTTTTGGAGTGTAATTTGTGATTTTCAGAACATTCATTTCGGAATACAACAATCACTCTCAATTCACTTCCGGAAAGAAATTTCAAGAATTTAATAATAAGCTTCAGGAAATCTTATTCCTTGGGCCAATAAATGCATTCGGGAATATTTATTCTGAAATATAACCTGCACGACTTTTAGATTATCGTTCAGTACTCTAAAATTTACTCATATCACTTTATTATTTTTTATTTCTGAAATAATTTAAAATTCTCTGCAATAAATAGTCGGAAAAAACGTGTCATCACTTGCCCCCACCAGAGTTGTTTTAGTTTACTATCAACTACAATATACTACCCTTTTCATATAAAACTGTCAAAGATTTTATTAAAATTTTGAAAATTTAATCGGGTGCAAGAAATAATTGACGGGGTGCAGGTAGCAATTGTTGCTTTAGATATTGTTCTTCACTATTTGAAGCAATTATTGCTTTACATATTGATCTTCACTATTGGTGCAAGAAACAATTGACGAGGTGCAGGAAGCAAATGTTGCTTTACATATCTTCACGATTGATCTTCGTTTGCTGGGTAAGACAAATGGAGATAGAGACTCTATTCCATCTGATACCTTCTTAGGGCTTGGATAGGATCAAGTCATTAATCTATATTATTAATTTAAAATATTAAATTTAATTTATGTTTAAACATTAATTCTAAATTCTTACAACATTTGATATTAGTTTATATTAAACTAATAAATTTAATTCATTATTTATATTCAAATTAATTTAATTAGTAATATTAATAATGATTAACTTTTTAAAAGTTCATAAATTTATTCATGAATACCCATTAGTTATTTAATTTAATAAATTTTATAAAATTTGTCAAATAAATATTTCAAAAGTATTTGAACATTTCCTGAGGAGGTTTAAAAAATAAAAACGAGGTCAAAATTTGACACCTAAAATATTCTCAGTGTCTATTGTAAATATAGGTTTATTTGTGAAAATATTTGGCTACTTGGTCTATTGAAAGATTATTTATTTTTTTTTAAATTGAATTACTGCGAAAAAAAATTCTCTAAGAGTATTAGCGCAGTTATATTAGTTTTAAAATAAAAAGAATCTAATTTTTTCATAAGAGTCAAATATTGATTATTTTAAAATTAAAAAAATGAAGTGTCAGTATTAATATACTAAAAGATAGAGATAAAAAATAATTAAATTATAAAATTTAAATATATTAAATTGAAAATTGTTACAATTATTTTTATGTATGGGAAGATAATTTCACTCTCATGTCATTTACACTTGTTATTTATTTTAATAATTAATCACTTTTAATTTAAATAATAAAGTAACTTTTTATAATATCTATTAAGGTAATTTAAACTTGTTTTTTTTCAAATGATTAATGGATGGATCATTAAAAAAATAATTTATTTATCCTACATGAGATAAGAAAGGAATAATTTGTTTTATAAAACTGATTTATAGAACTAACTAATAACTGATAAGTTAACTTCTAATTTATAAAACTACTTATAGGTGGTAAACTCAGTTTGTAAATTAAGTTAACAAGTTAACTTATTAAATTTGAAATTTTTGTTAAATAAGTTAGTTGATAAATATAGAATGAAAAAAATAATATTATTACATAACTTTTGTTATATGAGTGAAGTTTATATTTTTCTTTGATAAAAATATATTATTAAATAATTATACTTATAATATTTAAAAAATTATATATATATATATATATATATATAATGCATTTTATTTAAATGACTATTAGTCAAATTTAATTTTTATTTATTTTTCTATTTCTTAATTTAAATTATAAAAAACATTTAAAACGTTCTAAAAAATACAAAAAAATAATGAAGTAATTAATTTTCTATATAAAATTGAAAATATAAATTATTAATAGGTAAGAAGTGAAGAATAATAAAAAAAATTAAAATATCAGACTATTAAAATGAATTAAATATGGTAAAAACTAGTTAAACTAGATTGTAGAAACCCATAAGTTGTAGTTGAAATTGTTAGATGCCAAAAGCTTACTGTTAGGTTAAAAAATTATAACTGATAATTAGAATTCAACTTTCTTTAATTATAAGAATGTAATAACTTAAATATGATGATTCAATTGCTGACTTTTCATCTCTTAAGAGACAATGGAAAATATCACGCAACAATTGCAAAACAAAGTATATATAAGATCATAATCAAGAGGTAGTAAATTTGTTTAAAAAATAACCTCTTTTAAGTAAAATATTTTCTTCCCGCTGAAGAGTGTAAAATAAATAATATCAACAATTTAGATGAGATAAAAAAAAAATAAAGATAGTATGATTATGTTAAAAAAAAGTCCACTTATATTATACTGGTTGGATTTAATAAAAATATATTTTCAATCTAAACATCCTTAATTATGTATCCTTATTAGGATTAAGGTAGCAAAGCCATATCATGAAGAGAACTCCTCTAACTCCTTGTGAGACGCTTAAGATTCTTCTTCAACCTGTTAGCCTCGTCAGAGGAGAAATAATTGAACATCTCATTTCGCCGAACCTTCCCGGGAACTTGGCCATTGCATCAATTAACTCCTCAGGAGTGGAATTTGGAAAAGCATCTTTTTCTTCATTGGAAATATGAAACTTAATATTTTCAGACACCCTCATATCTCATTAAACCATCAGCTAGAAGAACAGAGGACTCTCCACCTTCTTGGCGACTCCCCTTTGGAGACTTGGATATTGATTTTGAATGAGAACGCCTTCGAGAGTTTTCTCTTTTTTCTTCCCTTTCTTCTCAGCTTCAGTTGGTTCTCTTATGGGGGGAACCACTCTTTCTTCCGTCACTGTGACATTCGGTTGAGCAGTGTTGGTTTGCTCTGGCTGAGCTTCATCATCAGAATCCAACTTGCTCTCCTTTAACATCATGAAGAAATCCCTACCTTTCCGAATAGTGGACGCCTCCAGCTCTGTAACAACAAAAAAAAATTAAGTTAAACACCTTCAACCTTATTACCTTAAATAATTAACTATACTTTACCATCAAACTGATTCAGTGGACAAGATGACGCGTATACGTTGAGAAGTTTTTCGAGTCGACAACTTTCTTGAAAGACCTTTTAGAACTAAGATAGTTCTCTCTTCCTATGACAAGCATGAGTTTATTTTTGTTGGGCTATTAGTTCAATAGAGTGCAAATCTTGGGGTTTCCCATCATAAATATATTTTCTTCCCTCTCTTCAATTCTAGCTGTAAAGAACTCCTCTTTAAAATGCTTAAAACACATCACTTCGGTTTACTGATTAATGACAATCAAGTCACCCTACTTCCAGGAGGAGTGCTATAAAAAAAGAGGAAATTTTTGACAGTTGCTTTTAAGTTAAGCATTTTACATGCTAACCGAAATACTTGAATCACTGCCAAACTATTAGGATCAAATTAGATAGCAGTTGCTACATTTAGTATTTGAAGCACGTTCATTATCATTTCATCTAAAGGAAACGTAACATGGGAGTCAATAATAACGTGTGAATTAAAATAGAAAAAAATCATCTTTAGTCTCAATCATGACAAACATTTTCATTAGGTTCACAATACTTTATATTTACAACAACATTTGTTTCATAATTTTTCAAAATGACAGCAGATCTCGCAAAATTTAATAGGTCGGTATGACATTGAAAATTTAAAAAACTTTCTCTAATCTTATAGTGTAGCCACTCATACCCCAACCTTAAAGATAACTTTTTTTGTTCTATGACTTCGACCGCCACAACACGTTTGAAAGAAAAGTTTCTACAGAACTTTCCTCTGAACTTGTCGAAGTAAGATAAAAGGTTTTTCAAACATATTCCTCGTTGGACAACCCAAAAAATCCTCAAAAGTAGAAGTATTTAACATATTGACAGATAATAGAAAAATAGAAAATACCTATTCAATCTGGGTTGAAGACGACTTAAATGACTAGGTTTTCTTAGTAAGAAGAGGATGAAATGTTGTGGGCCATGACTGAAAGTGAGGCTATTTAAAGGAGTTGAAAATGAGAGGACCTAATCCATCATATCACATCCCAGCCATCCAATTAAAGTAGATCCAACAGCATTAAAGTAGATCCAACAGCTTATATCACCATATGTGACCTCTTTGACACCTTATTAATGCTAGGAAAATGTAATTAAATTCAAAGCAAAGGTTGATGTGACCTCTTTGACACGTTATTAATGCTGGGAAAATGTAATTAAATTCAAAACGGGAAAATGTAATTAAATTCAAAACAAAGACTTTCGCGACACTGGATACCGTCTTTCAAATTCTCAAGGTCACATCTAGTCCACTCAAGTCTTGGGGGCCCTATGTATCCTTATCCAGGATTAAGATAAGCGAACCAATATCGAGGAGGTCGATTCGAGAAGGACGGTTTGGAGCTGAATACAAAGTGTTAAAGCCCCAAACCCTAACTTGAAAAGGGATTAAACTATAATTAATAAAATTGTAATTGATAAACTACTAAAACAACTAATATAACAATTTAAAACTAACTATATGATCTTGGGCTTAAGTGAAAAATAATAGGTCCAAATGAATAGTAACATGGCTCAAAAGCAAACCTATAATAAGAGAGATCCCTACAAATGTAAAACTAATGTCATTTTATTCACTTTCTTTATCTTCTTACTAACTTGATCATTAGAACATCTTTTACAGATCTCTCAAATTGAGAAGAAAGAATCAAATATAAAGAAGGAGTTGAAAAAACAAGTTATAAAATCAATTTAAAGATAAATATTAAAGTACGGACGAGAAAAAAAAATAAATTATAAAATCAATTTAAAAATAAAGATTAAATTAAAGAAGTTTATCCCACGTCAACCAATAGCCAATTAGTATTTTGAGAAACAATATTATTTCACTATATTCTTAAATTATTCATTTCCAATAATTCACACAACAACTAAGAAAAAAAACTTACCACCTTATTCATAAATACTTTAGCAAGAAATACAAGGTATTATACTCGTTTATAACCACCCAAAATACTCGTTTATAATGTCCCATTCTTCTCATTTATCATCCAAATTTTGTCGTTTCCACTCATTTATTTTGCCAGCCTGTTACTTTCCTCACATTTATTTCGTTCATAGCTCCAAAACTGGTCCTTTCCTAGCTTTTATATTTTTTCTAGCTCTAAATTTTTGTGTTAAAGAGATTTCAACGTGTGGTAATATGAGCCATTCAATTATGAGTGGTGATACGTGTTATTCATCTTACACATTCATTTGACACTTTTATATATATATATATATATATATATATATATATATATATATATATTATATATATAATATTTCATTAAATATAGCAGTTGTTAGATAGGTGAAATGAATGAATAGTAATGTTAAAATATGATTTCTGTTCAATTATTTGTCGGCAACTATAGAAATGTTATTTAATATTCTCTTTCTCCATTTACAAATGTAAAATCCATATATGAGGAAGAAGTACATGCAATTTCAAAAGCTTACAACAGCATAGAGATGGTAACCATCATTGCTTCTAACAGTGTCTTTCCACGTCAAGAAACTCCCAAAGGACATTTATGGTTATCAGATAGTGACCAAGTCTGGCGTTCAGGTCACACACCCACTATCTATGTGTACCAAACAAAACACAACGATGAAACCAATGAGAGGTTGCTGAACTCGCTTGCTGAGATTTTAGTGCACTACTATCCAGTAGCTGGCAGGTTGAGCTTATTAGAAGATGGTCGAATTGAACTGGATTGCAACGCCAAGGGAGTCACGTTTATTGAAGCTCAAACCACAAAATCATTGGGTGATTATGGAGACTTTTCACCTAGTGAATCTGTCAGGGAGCTTGTTCCAAAGATTGATTACACTCAACCCATAGAGGAAATTCCTTTGTTGCTTGTGCAATCCACAAGATTCCATGGTGGTGAAGGCTTTGTCCTTGGAGTGGCTTTCAGTCACCCTTTGGCTGATGGGCTTGGTTTCATTCAATTCATCAATTCATGGGCAAAACTGGCTCGTGGAGAGACACTGGAGCCACATGAATTGCCCTATCTGGATAGAACAATACTCAAATTCCAACACTCATCAACATCACCACGCTTTGACCACCCCGAGTTGAAGACTCTACCACTTAAACTAGGAAGCTCTGACATCAATGCTGAGCCGAGGAAGAAGACAAGTACTGTGCTACTGAAACTAACGCCACAACAAGTGGAGAAGCTGAAGAAGGAGGCCAATGAAGAACCCTTGCAAGAAGGGGTTATAGCTTATAGCAGATTTGAAGCTGTTGTTGCTCATATATGGAGATGTGCATCTAGGGCTCGTGAACTTGAAGAGAAGCAACCAACCGTAGTTCGGTTCAATGTTGATATCCGCAGCAGACTAATTCCTGCTCTTCCTAGGAATTACTTTGGGAATGCTTTGGCAGTGACAGTGTCACCCAAATGCTATGTTGGAGAAATTGTGTCAAAGCCTTTGAGCTATGGTGCACAAAAAGTAAGAGAAGCAAGTGAAAAGCTTAGTAATGAGTACATAAGGTCACAATTGGAGATTGTGTTAGGTGAGGAGCATTTGGATGGCATAAGGGCTTTCTTCTCAGGACAAGGAGAGCGTAGCAATTTTCCTTTTGCAGGGAATCCGAACCTTCATATCATAAGCTGGATGAGCATGGCAGTCTATGAAGCAGATTTTGGGTGGGGAAAGCCTGTGTATTATGGGTTGGCATATGTATCTCCACAAGATAGGGATGTGATTCTGCTAAGTCCACATAGTGATGGATCCATTATTGTCTTCATTCACTCCCAAGTAGAACAGTTGAAGCTTTTCAAAAAATTCTTTTACGAGAGTGTTGAAAATCGGTTCAGTAAAATGTGATTGTTTGACTGTATAAGATCGTCTAATAGTTAGAGGTGTGATAAGTGTCTAGTTTATGTGTTTTTAATCTTGATTTAAACACTATGCAGATATAGATAATTTTAGCAAATCAAACTTATACTCCATTTGGAATTTTGAATTAACTGAAAATAGAAAATATAATGAACTTTGCCCAATTTCCGTAGGAATTTTAAGTGCTGTTAAGCAAAATTTGACCCTGCACAGAAATTTGACTCAAACGTCAGGCTTTAGAACTTAAGCGGATTTGAAAGCGCTCAAGAGCTAGGCTTTGGCGTCGAGTGGAATTAAACTGAGAGCATCCCGAATCTGCACCTTAAAATACTCAAGCACCAGGCATTGGCGCTGAGCAGAATCAAAGCAGAGAGTATCTTTTGTGAATTTTCTAGTGTTGTACGGAGTTGAGTGTCGTTGAGCGGACTCAATAGAGAGAAGGGTTCATTTGAACATAGAATTAGCTGAGTGAAGCTATAATGTGCCGAGCTTAAAGATTATCTCAGGAAAAGAAAAAGCATATGTTGAGCACAACAATGAAGTAATCGAACCTAGAAAAAATCTCTATACGAATAAACCTCGTTTGGTGAGCAGTAGAACTTCGGGATCCTACACTCAGTCACTGACGCTAAACTTAATTTAGGGTCTCAGTAAAATTAGGTCAGAGTATAGACTACCTTATTTCTAGAAGTTAAGCTCATATTTATAGGTGTTGTAATGGGCCTAGAGCGTTTAGGCACGATGGCCCAGTCCAGTATAAGGCAGAGCCTGTTATGATCCATTCTAACTTGAATTCATTCTATGTACCTTCCACGTGTCTCGTGCATGGGACCGCCACGTGCCGCATGTGATTGGGGTGTATGTCAGTGCGTAGATGACTGCCTTACTTGTGACCGATCGAGATGAGCATCTCAGTCGGCCGTCTCGAAACACCAAAAGGGCATATGCAAATATAGTTTGGTTAGTATGTATGGTCGACCGTATAGTATATAAGCTCCCAACTCTTCGAGGGCAATCAGTGGCCGAAGAGGATTTAATACCGAATAGACAATTGACCAGATTTCCTGCGTCGGCTGTCCGAAAATGAATGTTAGAGCTGCATATTCCCGAACATTTTCTTAGTTTGTGCACATCTCGTTCTCCGTGCATGATGTGACAGGTCGATTCATCTGAATCGTCAAACGTGCTTAGATCGTGCGAATGGTAAGTGGCTGCATCATCGCTAGGTTTTGGCTATAAATAGCCGTTGATGCCGCTTCATTTGTCATCATTTCCATCCAGGTAGCCGAGTTCCTCCTCCAAGTATTCGATCGTCCATTTCAGCTTTCTTCTCGAGGTAACCATGACTTCTCTCTTGAAACTTATTCTGCTTCTGGGTCCTCGAGCGGGCAAGTTGCCTCAACCAACCATGGAGGTATGGCTAGGTGGTTGTATTGGGGGATCTTCGAGCAGCTTGAGCCTTAGCAATCCAAGTAACGAGTCCGTAGGGAGTGAGAGATTGGTTAGGGTAGAAGAGTCAGTGATAAAGAATAGGAGGGTAGAGATGTCGTCGACCTCTAGTATTAACTTGGAGGACGTTAACGAGGTTAACCTCCCTGAGGATGATTGGGTAGTGACCGAGGTTAAGACCGCCTATTCAAAGTATAGATCGATCGTTGCCCTTAGGGTTTTACTAGACACCCAAGACATCTTAGATCGTGTAGTTCCCAACCATATTTTCTCTTTGCGTTGATGTACGGCGTCCGACCTAGTATTCCACGATCGGGGGTCGTCATCTGTATATTTCTTCTATATGTATGCATGTGTAATGAGGGACTCTTGTGCGCTTACTCCGTTTGATGAGTTCTGCACAGGCGTACTACGTGCGTTGAACGTTGTCCCTTCTAAGCTTCATCCTAATAGTTAGGTGTACATTAGGGCCTTCCAAATTTTGTGTACAACTTTAAATATTACTCCACCATTCCTCTTTTCCTTCATCACTACTTGACCTAGTCGGGAAAGAAAGTAGGGTGGCTGTCTTTGGTTAGCCAGCCGAGAAATCGCCTACTCGATCCCTACTCCTCCTCGTACAAACACTTTAAAGACACTTTTTTCAAAATTTCATTTGGGAAGGAAGGCCGAGAGTATATATATAACGGGGATGAGCCGAAGTTCCCCCTTTAGTGGACCAAGTCTCCTACCTAGTTTGCAATATGGCCGAGGTCGGAATGAGAAATCGAAATAATGATAGGTTGATAGAGAATCGAAATGAGAAAACCAAAAGCCTAATGAGTTTGAAAGAGAAACTTCTTTATCTCTCCATTGTCTAAAACTGCATTAATTAATTAATACACAAAGAAATCAAAACTAGAAGCAATGTGAGTCACAATAGATTGGTGGAGAATCAATAAGTTTTTTTAATAACTTCCACATTGTAGAATCCGAAAATTATTGGACATTTGAAAATGTTTTCCGGATTGTGTAATCCAAAACAAATATTTTCGAAGTTTACAATCTGAAAGTTATTTTCAAAATAACCCATAGCTTCCAGATTTTACAATCCAAAAGTCATTCTCAAAACATTTTATCTTTCGGATTATAGAATCCGAAAGACTATATGGTATGGAGGGTGTTGAAGTGTATTATATTTTTGAATTACACTATCTAAAAGTTATTTTCAAATATTAAATACTTTCCAAATTTTGTAATCCAAAAGTCAAACTCATAATATTTTAACTTCCAAAGTTATACCATGTGAAAACATGTGAAAACATGTGAAAAGGTGAAGGGTAGAGTTGGACTATAATTTTTTTCAAGGATAAATTCATATTTTTGTATGAAGTATAAAGATATATGACGATATCATGGAAATAAGAAAGATGCTGTCTGAGAATAATCCATCTTAGGCCCAAAAAGCCCATTCTGAACGGGCTTATTTTTCCTGTAACCCACAAATTTTTGGTATACTCCATAATTTTCAAAATAGGTTTATTTTACTCTTTTAAAAATAACTTTCAGATTATTCATTTAAAAAAAAAATTCAGTACATGCTAGTTTAAAATTTTTAAAATGAAATTTCTAAAACATAATTTTCAGACCGAGATTGCAGAGCAGAATTTTTGAAACACATAAAATATATTCCAAAAGAAGCTTTCTAAAACAGGATTTCTTGGATGCATGTAATAATTTTTTCAGAATTGGTTTTCTAAAATAAGCTCTCGGAATAAGCTTTTTTCACTCTCTTCTTTCTTTGCAGCGTTCTCTCTCTCTATTTTGCAGCGATGATAGGCAATAGTAATGACGGTACGGTGGTGTGCTACAGTGAAGGAAGGTATTTTAGTCCTTTTCTATTGATAGTGGAGGTGGAGTTAGTAATGATAAGATGCAGGAAGTAAAAGATAATTGTTCCAAATAGACATGTTCATAAATTTACCTATATCTTGATCAAGCTTCTTACAAAATTACTAAGGATTATGATATTTTTACCATTTAACAAATTTTTATAACCATTTTCCATTTTCCAATTATCATTTTATCTTTTATTTTCTTTCTTTTCTTTTTATAAATACCAACTTTTATTTTTATGAAACTATAATACCCTTAAAAAAATAAGTTGTTATATAATTGTTACGGTTATCAAAGAATTATTTTTTAATTATTAATAATACAAAACTTTTTTTTATTTTTCTTTTATTTTTATTTTCTTTATTTTTCTTTCTATTTATTTCAACCTTTTTTTTTCTTTTTCTTACGTTTCATCTTGTAATTTAAATAAAACATTAATGTATACGTTTTCTTTTAAGATGAATATCAGTTATCAACTTGTCCCAATAGGCTACAACTAAAAAAGTAAAGTAAATATATGTTAAAGACTTCTTAAGTTACATTTTTTTTATACAATTTACACATTATTGTTTTTATACAACAACTAGAATCACATTGTTTTGATAATTTAATTATTTTTAGAAGAAAATATTCTTTGTACTTTTTAACCTTCATCTCTTTCAGTATTAACTGTGTATTATAGAGAGAGAGAGAGAGAGTGTGTAAAAATTAGATAGGTGAAAGGAGAAGTCAAGATAAATAAATTAAGAATAAAATTAAAACAAATATTTTAGTTTAAAATAAATAAAATAATAATAATATACAGAAAATCAGAAAAGAGAAGGAATTAAATAAAAAATGCACTAGTTTTAATTCAACGGAGAAAAGGAAAATAAATACTTCATTCAAAGAAATTGCAGAACCATGTCTTCAGGATCCATATATATCTCTAGGAGGCTCTGTCACGCTACCTTTTATTTTATAATCTTTTTCATACAAAAGTTCTTGTGGATTTTTTTTTAAATAAAAAATATCAGTAAAAAATAAATTACAAATTTGATTTTTTAGAAAAAAATTAATTGGAAAATTATTCTGCAAGAAATTACATGCAAATTTAAAATTAGTAGAAAAATTATCTACAAAATTTAAATTCACAGTAAAAAGAATACTTTCTATATTTTTAGTGAATTTTTCCGTATGAAATTTTTTTGGACCTTTTCCCATAAACATTTCCTACACATAATTTTTGTGATAAATTTCGTAATTTTTTTCGAATTTTTAAAAAATTAATTATCCACAAATAAATTGTCTACAAATTAAAATTCACATGGAAAATAGCAGTAGCCTCATTTCTTGTAAAAAAATTTGCAGAAAAAATCTCACGAACAAAATATATCGATGTAAGAAACTACATAAGTAATGACCATTGGTTCTTTCTTTTTACTGATCAACGAGGAATAAAAAATGCTATCATCTTAATCTTTATAATTTTGCTTTTCATCATTGGACAAAGTAAAACTTGCCTTAAGTGATGTTTTCATAAACACCCCTTGTCCCTAACCACTAAATATTTCTAAATTTTTTCATTTTACTAATGAATTTTATTTACTATTAATTCTAATCATTACCTTCCATGCTTTATTATTATAATTTCCTTTTGCATAGACTATATGTGAATCACAATTGAAACAATGGCAATGAAGGAGTTGGAATGACTAAAAACAGTAATATATATATGTCTACATTGTTAGGTATGCAGACTAATTTGTTTTTAACTTTACATCTTCTTAACCTTAAAGAACCAAGGCTGAATATTTGGGAGTTGAATAATCTCTAACAAGTGACTATCCAATTATGAAGAACACAAATGGACACACTTGCATAATACAGAATCAGTTGCCATTTAAATTCCACAAAATCTTCATATCTAACATTAATATCCAGCAGATGAAAATCCTTATTCTTTCTCCTAATGTAACCACTGCAAGATTATTTCCACCCTCTTCATCTCCCCACACACCAACTGTTACTAACACTCTCCCTACTATATAAATCCCACACAAGTTCTATTCAAAACCATCCACACTAAGGAAAAAAAAGACTCACCTTATTTTCTGCTAAAAGCTAATGGCTTTCTCTCACATCCCCTTTGTTCTGACTGTTATTGTCACTACTGCATTGGTCTTACATGCATCTGTTGCTGATTCTAGAGCACTCTCTGACCCATCTACCACTCCAAGCCTTGCTTTTAGGTTGAAGCTGGAGGGTGAACCCAATAACTGTTGGGAATCACTGTGGCATATACAAGCATGCAGTGGAGAAATCATAACTTTTTTTATCAATGGTGAGACCTACCTAGGGCAAGGTTGCTGTGAAGCTATTAGGGCGATTGGACATGATTGCTGGCCTAACCTTGTTGGTTCTCTAGGGTTTACCTCTGAAGAAACTGATGTGTTGGAGGGATACTGTGATGAAGCTGCTCATTCACCACTACCACCACCATTATCAGTAGATCCTTGAAGGGGGTTTGTAAGTGAATAACAATGTCATTGAACATTGATGAATAAATAATATAAAAATCTATGTTTGTTCCTTTTCTATCAAATTTCTATATTGCCACCTTGCCCTCATTGAGAAGCACAATATTATTTAAAAGCTGTTGATATGATCTGCACTCTGAATATACAATGTTGTGTTTCTTTTGGTTTACACACAAAAAAACTGGCTTACAATGTTAGACATTTTTTTATTTCTCAATGTTGTCATTTGATATAATCGAGTCAGAATATTACATACAATAACTGTTCTGTGAATCTTATAAAGGAGAGAAAAATATTAATTTTATATTATTGTAAAAATATATTTTTTATATAAATATAAAAAGAAGAACTAGTAATGTAAATAACTATGGTTTGAAACAAGGAAAGACTAAATATGGTGTACGTACTGACCCGCGTTGAAGGAAACTTTTTTATCTATTATAAACCTCTTTGAATTCCACAAACAAATTCAGATGATTAAGGTATGTTTTATGGCTAATTTATTCCTAATTACTGTTAGGAGAGTGTGTTTTGGAAATACTAACGTAAATTACTAATTTTTAAAATTAAATTTGCCTGGCTTAGGCTAACGAATGAGTTGCACTTATTACAGCTACCGTTTAACCCTAAGTTTGGAAAGTCACATGATCAAATTGAAATCCCAATTAATATTACCATTTCTAAACAAGGCCTATACAAATTTGATTTGTATACCCTATTTTTTCTGGGACTCATTTTATTGGAATGAGCAATAGCAACGAGAATAGGAACTCAATTTTGAAAGAGAGCAGCATATAGAAGCACATTCCAAGTATCAGGAACACCAGGAAGACACCAGTGGGTGCAATCCAAGCCCCTATGCCCTCCAGCACCATAAACAGAAGGATGGCCATCTTTCCTTAGCTGTGAAAGTGCAGTAATGT
>Ga0209700_107246_pt1 | contig 15968 bp, 9 predicted proteins | sample SiratroredBW_FD_187528 | JGI IMG/M metagenome (GOLD analysis project Ga0209700, IMG submission 187528) | Root nodule microbial communities of legume samples collected from California, USA - Siratro red BW (SPAdes) (version 2) | ecosystem: Host-associated > Plants > Roots > Nodule | place: USA...
ATATATATACACACACACACACACACATATATATATATATATATATATATATATATATTATTTTAGTCCCTATAAATATATTACTTTTATTTTATTTTAATATATGATAAAATCATGTGTTGAGATTACATTTTGATTTAATAATATTGTAAACATGACACGTTCATTTGATAATATTACTAATATGACATGTGAACGTTAACCGTAAAAGTTAACTATAGAGACAAAGATAAAAATAAAAAATAAAAACCAAATAATAAAAAGAATAAGGATCAGGATAAAAAAATCTTCTGTTTTATGGAACTACAATTAATCTAATATTTAGGTTGAATAAACAATAAATGAATAATTTAATTAATTTTATAAAAAACCGTTATAATTTTTCAGGTTTAATTTTTTTTTTCTTTAATTTATTTATTAAGGTCAATTTGATCCTTTCATTTTTTTTTTCAAAAATCAATTAAGTTCCCTGCTGCATTATGATAATGACTAAATTGACATTTTTAAAATTAAACAATTTAGTCGAATCTTTCCAAATAAATAGACAAAATTAAATAAATAAATTAAAGAACAAAAAATGATTTAACCTAAATTAAAGTTAAACAATCAATCAAACTTCTGACCTGGACCGAGTTGTCTTTGTTAATCAAACTAGTGTGCGTGTAGAATAAGTACAACTTGGTCACATGTTTACTTGCTTTATCATTACGACATCTGGTTGAAGATTACTAGAGAAATTCAACGTGACGATAGCAATTGAGTGCAGTAAAAATAAGAATTGGGTTGCAAGTTTTGTGCTGATCGTTGAGGCAGATGAAGGAAGAGTTAAGAGTAGCTGGTTTTGGTCGTCAAATGAAACATCAAAGCTAGGATTGACTAGCACATGACAAGATGAGGAATGAATAATAAACAATGGCTGGAGAAATTAGTTGTACATATGGTACCCTAATTCAAGGAAGTTCTACCACCTGGTGGTTGACATTACTGAAATGTTTGTATTGTAAGTGAAGTTAGCCTTAACTCCCTTTACTTTGTTTGTTGAGTTTGGTGAAGGGATGTGAGTAGGACGATGAACAAGAAACCAACAAATATTATCTTTTTCCTTGGACCAAACTTTATGTGTAAATGTAAATCTAAAAGCCAAACTAGTAATCATTTCGAGTCAGCACTTGATTTGCCATTGATATGGAAATCGAGGAGAATCTTGAAGCAGCCAGAAAGTGTTTGGCAACTAGTTTGGAAACATCAAGCGCCATTGCCTCTGCACTAGATGAATCTGGGTCAAGATTGGAGCTACTTAACCAGAGATATCTATCTTTGCAAGCTTCCCTTAGACCCATCTCAATGCAAAAGTGCTCATTTGTCAACATTGAGCACGGTATAAACAGTGTTCTATGTTCGGCTGCTGCACTCCTTAAGGTTCTTGACTCTGTTCATCAGTTGGAGCAATCTCTCTTAACAGATCCTTCTTCTGATCTATACACATATGTCTCAGATACAAAGAAGCTTGAGGAAGCACTTAAGCTTCTCACTGACAATTGCAGGTTAGCAGTTGGCTGGTTGAAGGACGTTTTTGAGTTCTTACAAGACAAAGCAATCACCAATGAGCTTTACCTGTTGAAGGTGAGGAAATCTCTCAGAACATTGCAAGAATTGCAGGTCAAGGAGGAAGGTGCTCGTCTTGGTGAAGGCGTTCTTAGTACTGCTTTTGACAAACTAGAGCTCGAGTTCCACAGGCTTCTGATAGCAAACTCTGTGCCTCTTCCTTTGGTTTCGTTGACATCACCACAAACTGGCCAGCAAACCAGTATTGCCAAACATATTTTGCCACTGACAGGTTCTTTGGCAGGAAAGTTGCATTGCATCATGGAGAGATTAAATGCTAATGGCAGGCTAGACAAGTGTCAATCCATATATGTTGAAGTTCGAGGCATGAATGCTCGTAGAAGTTTGAAGACTTTAGATTTGAGTTACCTGGATATTCCAACAACTGAACTTGAGGCTGTCCAGTGTATAGAGAGTTACATAGATCAATGGGGTTGCCATTTGGAGTTGGTTGTGAAGCAACTGCTCGAGATTGAGTGCAGGCTTTCTACTATTGTCTTTGAGAAACTTTGTCCAGAAGCATGCATGGGGTGTTTTGCAAAGATTGCCATTGAATCAGGAATTCTTTCTTTTATTCGATTTGGAAGGATTGTTACTGAGAGGAAAAATGACCCCTTCAAGTTGTTGAATCTGCTGTCCATATTCAGGGTCTTAAGTGATCTGAGGCTAAAATTCAACCAACTTTTCAGTGCGAAAGCTTGTAAAGAAATTAGAACTGTGACAGAGGATCTTATAAAAAAAGTTGTCAATGGTGCCAATGAGATATTCTGGCAACTTCCAGCACAAGTGAAGTTGCAAAGGCCAACTTCTCCTCCCCCTGATGGCAGCGTTCCCAGGCTGGTGTGCTTTGTGACTGATTACTGCAATCAGCTGCTTGGGGATGCCTATAGGCCACATTTGACACAGGTTGTGAGAATACATCTTAGTTGGAGAAAGGAAGCGTACGAAGAGGGTATTGTTTTATGCCAAATGTATAACGCAATTAAGGAGGTTGCGGTTAATTTGGATGCTTGGTCGAAGGCCTATGAAGATATCACCCTGTCCTACCTTTTTATGATGAATAATCACTGTCATTTCTGCAATTTGAGGGGTAGTGTGCTTGGAAATATGATGGGAGATTCTTGGTTAAGAGCACACGAACAATATAGGGACTATTATGCAGCACTTTATTTGAGGAACAGCTGGGGAAAGCTTCTATCTATTCTTGTAGTACAAAAGGACATACTTTCACCCTCCAGTGCAAGTGTGACATGCCAAGACTTGGCAAAGAGACTAAATGCTTTCAATCTAGCTTTTGACGAAGGGTACAAGAAGCAATCTAATTGGGTAATCTCCGATGAGATCCTGAGGGAAAATGTATGCAAGCATTTGACCAAAGGTATTATACCAATCTACAGGGCCTATGTCAAAAACTATTGTTTGTCAACTGAAAATGATGCTAAGGTTGACAAACATATGAAATATTCGGCAGAGAGTTTGGAGAACAAGATTAGGTCTCTGTTTCAGACCAAGCAGCCGAAGGGTAGTAGCATTAAGCAGGCAAACTTGATTAGTAAAATAAAAGATCTCAGTCATCAATTTCGCTTAACTCTAGCAGCTCTATGATTTCTTTTCCTTGTACTTGTCCGAATGAATGTTAATGTACTCTATCGTAGTGCGTGCGTACAAAGTTACAAATCATTTGCATGTAGGTCTTCACTGTTACTTGTATGTTGTCACTATTACAGCTTAATTAATTAGTTTCAATAAAAACGACTGACTTTGGTAAATATGTTATCTTTTGGCTTTTCAAATTTAGCTGTTCCTTTTTCTCAAAAAAAAGGAAAGACTTACTAACATGAATAAGTGCCTCTCAAGAATCCATATATATAAATTTATATAGTTAGCATGTGTCTGTACACTACTGGTAAAATAAATGTCACATTTATAGATGTATGAGTTTATTAATGAATATGCAAACACCTATTTTAGTCCATTCGACCCAGATTTGATCTCAAAATCATTGCCTATTGAGTATATTCAACCAGAGTTTGAAACACAGTGGTAGATGTAATGGAGCCTATTGAATGAAGGTGCGATAAACATTGTCATATTATTCTTTGAAAAATAATGGATGATGTTTGACAATTGAACAATTGGTATACGGGTTACAGCAAAGGGGACCTGACTGGCTTCAACTCTTTAACCTTCGGAAAATGTGGATGTTGGAAGTTCCTTTCAACCTCCCAAGCAAGTTGTGACATACAATTAAACGTGGACTTGGCACCTTTTTCATCGGTGACTTCTCTAGGGAAGGGAATACGGACCTCAAACACGCCTTTGTGAGGGGATGACAACCGCATGTCAAATCCCAAGCGATCAACCCATATCATCTTTGCCTCCGAAACCTTCCAAATACATTCAAAGTCAACACAAGCAATGCGTTCTGGTTTTGGATGACACTATTTAAATTACAAATAAACATAGATAGAGTAGTGTTAGTGACAAACCACGAAATCCAAATCAACATAGACATTGCAGAAGCGAGTAATGTCTTCCATGTTGTTGGTGTTGATCTCAGTTACTAAGTTGTGTGCAGAGTCTCTAAGAGGGTCCGGTTGAGCATTTCTGTAATCTGAAGAGGTTACCCAAACACCATCCTACAATTGAATGCAAACCATCATTCACAAGCATAAGACACCAAAGAACTGATTGGAAGACTTCTTCCCATGAGTTAGAACTAACTTATGCAAAGGTCAATTAGTAACAATTATCATAACTTCTCTTGAAGATGATTTTAACTTATGGATGAATTAATTTAACTTATGGAGAAGTTTATTCCATCTTTCCTTCTTAGTTTCTTCTCCGAGAAGTGTTTAGGAAGATAATTACACAAAAAGGTCTAATTAAGTTCCATTTCAAGACTAGATCAGGGTTAGGTAATGAGTTCTGCCTCCTGAATGTCTTCCAATTGCAGTACCCGATCCACAGCAATAATGTAAATAGAATCTTGATCCACTTCTTCTCCAAACCTCTTCCTCCAAGCAGAAACAAAACGCTGTGTACATACACGCACACACAATGATGAACTTTGATTAATGATCATGATCCTGATTTAATTTGATAGAGAACTGAACTAAAAGTAACTAGCTACACTTACCTTTGGATCCTGTGGTTTGGTAAGAGTTCCTTGAACACTGCATTGAGGAATGCGCAATCCGAATTGTTCAAACTGATAAACAACCACAGACATGAAAAACTTACCGAATAGATGAATTAGCAGTGACACAGAGAGAGAAAGAGAGGGAAAATGAGGTACCTGAACATGAAGAGAAGAGGGGATGTTAGTGTTGTCACTGGAATCGAAGCTGAACAAGGGAGTGCCATGTTCGGGTTCAACCGCGAATCGAACCCCAGTGCCCAGAGGCAAACCCTCTTCGGTCAACGTACATAGAGTCCCCACCTTAGCCAACTCCATTAGGGTTCTCGATACCTCCGCCGGAAACGGCTTCGTTTTGCTCTCACTCTTCACTTCCAATTGCGCCGTCGACGACGCTGCCGCCACCGAGCATTTTGGGGTCCTCCTTCTCAACCAAACAGAGCCACTTTTCTTAGTTGCGGTTGCGGGTGCAAGTTTCACCCGTGGACACGCTGCACCGAATTGCCTCGTTTGAATTTGAAGCAGCATTTCTTCAGATAGATCGCAGACACTCTCAGTGCTCAAGTAAAAGCAAGTAAAAGGGATAAGAAGAAAGAACCACACTATGTCGTTTTGCTAGCGCGGTAACTAAAAACGACACTTCGTTTTAGTGCGTTTTTATTTATCCACACGCACCAGACGCCGCGTGCCAGCGTTTTCACTTCGATGGCAGGAACAGCGACGACACTCACATTGACGCCACCGAGATGGCGGCGGCGGCATCACCACCGTCCGATTCCTAGTTCCTTTTCCTTCCAAATGCATCCACGGCTGAGAGGTGCCTTCGTGACAGTTTTACCTTAAACCCTAAATTAAACTGAAATTAACTGTGTTTAATTAACTTGGACTGGATTTGTAGGATTGGGATTGTTCAGAAATGGGGTTGGGGATTCTAGTTGTGGTGTTGTTTCTCGAAGCAATCAATTGAATGTGTCACCTTGGGATGATAAACCCTTTCGAATTCTTCCGAGTGGGGAAAGGGCTTACTTGGATGAACAAGACGTGGTTACATTTATTGATCCTCCCAAGGGCTTGATTCCTTTGGACCCATCTTCGTATAATCCTGCTGCATACCTATGGTAACTCATGTATGCATGCTGCTACTCTAATTCTTATTCTCTCTTGGGTACACACTCACTCTCTATGTTCAGGAAAAAGATTGAAGATATTCCTGAGGAAAGGCGACATCGGTTACTGCGATTGTTAAAACCTAGGTATTTTCACTCCTTATGTTTCTTTTCTTTTCAAATGTTTTTGTTCTACATTCATGTTGCCTAGCACTGGAAATTTTTGCGCAGACATGTGTCAATGGCTTGGCAGATAGCTGGTACACGGTATGAGGATCCCAAGTTAGTGAAGAAAAGTGCATCTACGTTGTTGTCTAGCTCCAACAGTGGTGATGTTGTGGTTGAATATTATAACTGCAGAACAAGTGGAGGTTAGTGAACTGGTTTGTTCATCGTTGTTGTTTGGGAGTAGTCTAGGTCAGGTAAATAGTATACAATGAATGAATGCATTCTGTTTCCTGTTCCCTATTTTTTTCTCACGTCCACATGAAGGAATGGACTACTTTGCTTCCTAATACCTTGCACACTTCAATCCTGGTGCTTAAAATATGTTCCCTCTTCTTATATGAATTAGATTTTTACTGCTTCATTTTACTGGATTCTAAATACCTTCCATTTGAATTAGGAAATGTTTATTTTCCTGTAAATTTGGCCTGCTTTATTTCATGTTCCAATACTTCTGCTGCCCTCAACGTGTCTTTTGTGTTGAAAGTATTTGTCATGGTTTGGTGTGTATTAGTTTTTCACTTTTAGCAGGTTAAACTTTGAACACTAATTTCATCAATGTTCAACTTTGTTACATAGGACCAATGCCAATTTCCTGGATAAATTCCTTTAGAAAGGTAAATTCGTAATCTCCTTTTTGCTTTTTTGCTCTTGCACACTAATTTACATTTGAAGAATTGACTCTTGTGATTCTTTTTAAGGCCGTATTTACTTGCAAGGACGGAGAGGCCTACGGGCGATTCATAAGTAAGTTTCTTTGTTTTTGGCATAGAATGGCATGGATACCTTTACTCAATTACTAATTTTAGTTAAATATGCCCATCAATCCTAAATGTTGTGGCACTTTATGAAATATGCACTTCAGGGTTGTTAGTCTAATTGTGAATGCACTTTGAAGTCCAATTACATAACATGTGGGTGAAAGAAAACTTCAACTGTATACTTATATGCTTTACCTGAATACTACCACATAATCCAAATTTCTGCAATATTGGAAGACGGGCATTTTCTTATTCTTGTTAGAAGAAAAAAAAAAAAAAAAATATTGACAACATAAGTCTATAATCACTAAACTCATTGGCTTATGTAATAAATGAGGAAATTTGGAAGAAGAAAGAGAGGAGAGCATAGAAGTATTACCATAAATGTGACCAGAAGCACATCAAGAATCCATGAACTTTGACTTTCCATGGTTTGAGAAATGCAAGTTGTTGGTATGCCAGACTAGGTAGAAGATTGTGCTTGGCTGCTAAATTGTAATTTGAGATATTCATGAATGTCTCCAAATCTGATGAAGAATATCTCATTTCATTTTATCAAGGAGAAGCTACAGTCGAAGGAACTCCATACTAGATTTATCAGCTTTAACAACCAACTTGCAGACATTCTCTTAAAAGGGCCTAAAGTTCAATTTATATGTTCCAAGCTTGGTGCATATAATTTATACCCTCTAGCTTGAGGGAAGTGTTAAAATTATGATTGTTATTGTATTGTACAACTTTCATAAAGCTGCTTTTTTGGTGTATATACCTAGCCAGTGTTATAGGATATAATTTTTTCCTTGTAATGTACTCTTCCGTTTTTCATATATATAAAATATACATCAGCTGAGCCTGTAACTCGCTGATTTTTTATCACATCCAAATTCAAATATTATGTTTAAATAGTTCATTGATTGTTCATATTGGCTCAAAATGTTGAAAGAATGGTTAGTTTCTAGATACACAGTACACTTAGTCACTCACATTTCGCATGCAAAAGGTTAGTAATAGAAGAAAGTTATTCTTCTCATACACAATACTTTAAATTGATCCATAATATTGAATTTGTACTCTTTCTCTTTTCACCAAGGGGTCAAACCGTGAAAATAAGTATATATATGATTGTCCAACAGTAGAACAACAAATAATGTACATTGTCCATTGTCATGATTAGTTTACATCTTTATCTGTTTAGTGGTCACTCTGTAATTTGTTAAATCATGGTTTGAGTCCTAGTGCTTCAATAATCTATATAGAGATATGCAATTGGTTGTATAATCTTGCTGTTTTTCTTCAAGACGTTGATATATTGTGATTTAATCAAGTACCTTTGACGAATTCATTTCTGGTGCTTGGCTTGGTTTTTTTCTTCTATGGTTTTTGATTCACTGTTTTAAGCTTAGATCTTGGTTGTCCTTAATATTAACTTTACTTACATATTTTTTTAATTTCACAACTTCCCAGATGGGTCACTTTTAGCTGCATTTGCTGACTCCTTCTCCCCTTTGTATTTTGCGGTGAGACAACATAAGGAAGTGATGTCAACTGAACAGCCATGCGATTTAGCATATGAATTTGGGGATGGACTATATGATATCGAAGAGCTCCCATTAGGCTTTCCAAGACCAGGTAGCAACTTATTTCCTTTGTAAAGAGAATCTCAGTATTTACAACTGTAAGTACAAATGTTATATTGTTTAAAGTATTTTATATTGACTTCTAGATGTTAAATATTTAACTTCAACATTCTGTGATAGATGTCTGCATGGTGTATTCTTGTTGCATTATATTTTAGTCATACTGTAGCTCTTCATTGGTTTACCCTGTCATACACTAGAAGCAAGCTGGGTGATCGTGTCATTCTTCAAAGTCCCGATATGCCTCAATATTATTGGCTTTTGTTTTTGCAGCTAAGCATCCTTATCCTTTCAACGACCAATTTGTTGTGTATGTTCGCTCTCTAGGACCTGGGGTCTCAGTAGGGCAAGCATGGCAAGAGGGAACTAAACTGGAGCAAGTCCCACGAAAGTTATGCGGGGAGATTTTGATGGTGAAGGATTACAATCATTACGAGAAGACCAATGAAGAAAGTGGTTAGTCCTCCCTTAGACAGAGTTAAAACGACTCTTTGGTTAACACTTGTGCACATATCAATGATGTGGAAACAGACAAGTTTCTGAGGCATATATGACGAAAATATGACTCGTGTGCACGTTTGCAGTTCCTGTACACACGAGCTCATTGCAGAACTAGTTAAGGGAATAGTACGTTGGATGCCATGTCACATGTTTGGTTGTGAGATAAGGTGAAATGAGATGTTACTGCCACATTCTCAGCGAGCAATGTTTAATATCCTCATTAAAACTCAAGATAGCTTGAACTTCATATACATTAAATATTTAGGTTGAAATACTGTTTTCTTTCTGTAACATCCAAGCATAGTACATCCTCACATGTGATGTCGAGTAGAAGAAAATTGCATTTCCCCTTCTGCAACAATGAAGTTTTAATTTCAGGGTACAATACAATTTTTTATGTCTACTTTGAGTTGAAATGAGCTAACATATGAATTAAAAACTCAGGTGACAGATAACTTTTTACTGCTTTACAAATTATACCATGAAACCTCGAGCGAACGTGATTCACACGAAGTAACACAAATATATGGTGTAAAATTTAAATGCCTAAATGGTGAAATGTCCTTTTTCCTGGTCCTATTTTTCAAGATCCGAATTGTCGGTGGATAGTGAGTGCATGGGACACTTGGAGTTAGAGGGAGAGGGACACTGCTTTTGGCAATACGGGCCAAGGGTGGTGTCACCTTTAAAGAAGGGTCCAAAGATTGCACGATTATGGAAGCATTAGCAGTAACGTCCAAGGATCGTTTGGTATGGCACTACCGCCGACTGTTCCACTGAATCCTCAATCACAAAAAGACAAGTTTCTTATAACATATTTATACTAGATTGAAGCGTTTTCAATAACCAATTCTCTATCAACCTTACTCTGGTTTTATTATATGCCGGTAAAGTATTGTAGGTCCAATATTAAGCACTGCATTAACAAAAAAAAACTTGTGACTTTTACTCTTTCTTTTAGTATAATGAATAAATATTGATGGATGATTTATCATGGTTGTATTTGTCTTGAACATTAAAAATAATACAAATAAAAAGTTGTTTGGTAATGAAGGTTACTGATTTTATGTTCATTCTTCTTAGTATGCTATCTTCTTTGTTCCTCTGAATAGCAGAAAATTGAGGTTTGCACTTTACTACAATTAGGTTGAAGGAAACACACGAGCACTGATCCTCCCTTATCTATCACTGTATGCTTTTTGCGTTGATTGTGATTCCGGATAGATGAACACAGCCAACAGCACAGAACAAAAAGAGGGTAACAAGCTTCTTGATGAATGTCCTGTCAATAAACATCTTGCACTTCTTTCCTACGACCCATATGGAATGAAAGAAACATTTGCCTTCGGAGAGATCCACACATCTTTCATAAAAAAAAGATTTATCTGGCAGGTGGAAACTCACTTCAGCTTAATGTTAGACCAAAATTAAATTGCAAATCTTAAAGAACCTTAAACTGAGACCAAGAAAAGGATTCTTTTTTACTTGAAAAATGTAAGGTGTAACCAAAACCTTTCGATGTTTTTTTTTTTTCTTGTGATATAGAAGAAGATAGGGAGAGAGGGTCATTATTTTCTTTAGCGTCCAAAAAGAATGGCAGTAAGATCAAAGATTGAATTGAATGACATCGAAACAAATGTGAAATGTACTTTTTGTCAGAGATGAAAGTAAAGGTATATTCAGTGTTAGTTGGTAAAGTGGCCAGATCATGTAAACCCGTAGGACTATTTAAAATTTTATTGAGAGGAAAGAGTTGCCCTTTTAAATTCGCTTAGAATCTTGGCTACAATCTCTTAGTAAAGTGCTGAAGAAAGAGCATGTTTGTTATGATGGATTCAGGAATTAAGTATTTCAAAAGCACAAAAAAAATGCTTTGTTGAGACAGCAGGGGCCACCATCCTTCCTGAGAGGTACGTGCACATGTTCCCTACAATTATTGAATTGTAGATTGACAAGGGTCGAATTTGGGAGTTAAGTATGCCCTCAAATATCTTTTTGGTTATGGTTAAAGCTTGAATCAAAACAAATGGGTCCAAGTGGGACACTCACACGATTCTCATCCCTCGGCCAAATCCAAGACCCAAAATTCTTATTAATGAAAACATTCCTGCCGACACAATTTTCTTTACTTTTACCATTCTAAACTACTTTCAGCATTTAACTCACAAAAATTATCATGATATAGATACCATATTATACCATAATAAGACTACATTTATAGCATGAAAATGCAAGCTTACGCTATAAACAAAGTGCATATGTGGTAACAAGGTAAGTTTTGACCTCCTCGTGATGTTTTTTGAAGCATAAAATATTTACTTTTGTGGTGATTTCAGCATGGTTTTGTAGCACCAAACCAAATACACACTAATGTCAAGTAGTCAAATTTGGATCCAGAAACATATAAACCTTGGCATTGAAGTGAGCAGGTATTTGTTGGGAGTTGTAACATATCAGTGTCATTCAACAGATACATACATACATACATATGAACCAAAAGTGATGTAAGCAACAGGGTTATCCTGACATGAAATGAATCAGCTCAACGTCACAGAAAACTGAAAAGGGAAAGAAAAATGAATGTATTGTGATAGACAACAATAGGTGGACAAGTAAAGCCAGGAAAAAAAAAAAAAAAAAAAAAAAATTTAGAAAAAAAAAAAAAAAAAAAACAAACGAATGAGCTAAGTAACAGGTAATCCTATAGAAGCACCTGTAAGGGATGTGGCGATTGGTAGTCGAATCCCGGTATCGTTTTGCAAGCCCAAAATCAATTATGTAAACCTGAAAAAGGCGGTACAATTACATACATATACGGAACCTAAATAAACACCAAAAACAAATAATTTAAGGCCAAATTCTAAGTGCTAAACAAGAAAAGGGCAATAACATGAATATACCTGGTTGGCCTTCCGTCCTAGTCCCATGAGAAAGTTATCGGGTTTAATATCCCTATGCAAAAATCCTTTAGAATGCACATATTCTATCCTAGTGATCTGTCCAAAAGAAGAAAATAAGTAATTAATACTTACTAAAAATGCAGTTAGAGTCAAACATATAATGAAGAAGCAAGAAAGTAACTTCGTGACAGATTTTCTAGTCTACACCACAGTAAACTGCAACACTAACAGGAAAATGAAGAAAGTTTGACAGGAAGGGTCAGGGAGGGAGGAAGAGATTCAGCTCAACAGACAGAAAATTCATCAAGTCCATTTGAGGCAACATAATGTTTAGATATTTCTGATTCAAATATCCACTTTGGTGAAGGTACCGTCAAAAGATTTCAGACTAACTTACCATTTGATCAGCCAACATTAACACTGTCTTCAATGAAAACTTCCTTCCACAATACACAAAAAGATCTTCAAGACTCGGCCCAAGCAAGTCAAGAACAAGCACATTTTCCTCCCCGTCTATGCCAGACCATTTTATGTTAGGAATTCCACCTGCATGCAAAAGCGTGACAACATCCAAAATCTTAATCAAAATTCACCAACCTCCTGATACGCTCCAACTCTAAATAACACCGATAAAAAAAAAAAAGTTCGAATTGCAAAACGCATACTTCCTCCTTGAAGAATATTGTAGAGCTTTGCCTCGTAGAGAAGTTGCGGATGCTTCGTTTTACTATTCTCCTGCATCACACGAGAGAGCAATTAAGTATGAAACACAAGGTAAAGTTCAATTCCAGCGGATTAAAAACCTAACAAGTAGCAGCCGTCAATGAAAACAACTCATGCCAATTCATGCACGTTAATCAGACACAGAATTCGCACATGCAACTCCAATCAGACAGTAGGGCTTGCGAAATAACAAAGGAATAGCAAGAAATAGCAAAGAACCAGAAAGAAACAGAATAGGCCCAAACAAACAGCAATATGCAGAATCTTACGATCTTGACGGCGACGATCTCGAAGGTGTCAATATGCGTCGCTGCAGCAAAAAGCGAAATCGAAAGCGAACGATGAGAACAGACGAGAGAACTGTAATTGTGAAATGAATAGCAGAAGCGAGAGAGAGAGAGGACTGACCGAGGTAGATTTCGCCGAAGGATCCACTTCCGATCTTGCGGCCGAGCTTGTACTTGCCGCCAACGATGCGTTCCATGTTGAGGAAGGTTCGAGAAACGAATCAGAGTATGATTTGGGAATCGGAGTGGTTGCCGCTTGCCCTTCCGAAGAGAAACCGAAGCCACACAGCAGATAGAAAAAAAAACAGGGCGGAAGGGTATTGTAGACAAAATAAATAAGAGAGGAGGCGAGGGTAGTTGTGTCCTTTGATTGAGTTATTAGCATGTTCACGAGGATTGCCTTACTGTTGACTACGGAGTACTATGTCATACGTGGACGTGCTGCTTCCATTCCGTGGGGTCACGCTAACTTCTACCGTACCCCTTCAATTTTTTTTTTATTCTTATTTCGATAATCTATATTCAGATGATATATATATATATATATATATATATATAAACAATGGGACAATATTTTTTTTTACTGTTTTTGTGTAATTATTAATTTTGTTACTAAAAATTAATTTTAGTGTGGTGTAATTTATATGCATCTTTTATTGTAAGACTGAATTAATAAAACTCACAATTTTTTTCAATGCTAAATTATAATTATCTAAAATGCCTTTATATTCGTATATTATGATTTTTAAGTCGAATTATGTGAGAATCAACCACACATTCAAGACTCGTCCTCACAAGATCTAAGTATAAAAACGGCCATTCATTATCATAAGATTCTCACTTAATAAAGTGCGTGTTACGAATTTATGTATTCATATATATATATATATATATATATATATATATATATATATATATATATATATATATATATATATATATATATATATATATATATATATATATATATATATATAACTTTATTTTCTTCGAAAATATCAATAGTATATCAGCATCACCTTAAACTAGAGAAGACATGCTTTAATGTAGTCATCTAAATTCGTAGTTAGAAGACTCTTACAATGACATACTAAAATAAGGTTCGTGTTTCTGCATCTCTAATGAAATTGTGGTGAAAAAAAATAAAAAATAAAAACTGCTCATGTAACATGCCTCTAAATATATTAAAAATAAAAAATGCTTTAACACAATTTTAAATGATATAATACCAATCTATTTTTTATATATAATACGGATTGTTTGAGAATATGGTAGAAAATGGATTGAAAGTTTTTGTGGCAAATCCCGCTAATATTTTATATTAAACTAAAAACTTGAATTATAAAACATAATTTATATATATATATATATATATATATATAAATATATATATATATATATATATATATATATATATATCGGTAAAATAATACAAAAAAATCAATTAATTCCAAATCACTCCAATAAATATTCAATCTCCAATTAATCATTATTTTTATCATTGTAAAATATTACAAACAAATATTCAAATAAATAATTAAAAAATAAATTATTAATAATATTTTAAACTTTAAATATACCAGTTATTATAATTTTTGAATAAATATTTTTAAAACGTATTTTCTTTATAAATTTATAATAAAATATAAACGTATAAAATCAAAATTAAAAGATTTAATTGTAAAAACTTATATTAAAAACACTCTAACTAAAATTAATTATTATAATTTATATAAAAATAACTAATATTGTATTTGATATGGTGTATCAAGATTGTATTTAAGGTTGTTGTGTATAATTACTTTTATTTCGTTTGCTTTTTTTATATATACGTATTTTAGTTTTAAGAAATTGAAAAATAGTAAAAGTTGTCAAACTTTTCTCACGTAAAATGTTTCTAAAATTTTTACAAGCGTGTACTTGTTCTATGAAGAAAATTAAGACAATACGAGTGAAATTGTGATTTAATTTACATTAAGTTTAAGAAAAGCTATGTTTATTTATTGAATATGATATTTACTTTTTTAAAGAAAAATATAAATCTTTAATATTTAAAAAAAACTGGGCTTAATAAACAAAAATACTGAAATAATTACGTTCTATAATAATTTTATATTAACCAATGATAATAACATTTTTTTAGTATAACGTTTCAAAAAAAGGATTGGATACTAGTTTTATCATAAATTTTGAAGATAGTTTATATGTTAAAAATGTTGATTATTCTGAATTTTAATAATAATATAATTTGCATATTTAAAAATGCTTATTTATTATCATTTTTTAATTCTGTAAATAAAACATTTATAATATGTTGTAGACAAGCTAAAATAAAAATACAAATCTAATAAACTAAAAATTGAAAACTTTATATTATAAGTAACATCCACGGAGACCATAATTTATTTATTGTTTAACCAACCAATTCTTTAATTAATATTTGTTTAGGCCTATCAATTTCGAGGGCATTGCTTTTTGATACAGACGCAAGAGTATGCAATTGTGTATCTGGATTGGATTATACTTTGTCCAAATAAAGCTGTAGGAGTATATTTTATACTTTTTATAAGCGTTATATTTACTTTTTTAAAGTTACTAATCTTTGTATTACAATTTCACGTGATTACAAATTATTATATATGATAATTATTTTTATTTTTATTTTTATTATAATTATCTTAAAATTAAACTTACTGTAGTTATTATTTAAATAAGGAAGTAATGTTTTCATAAAACTTAAACTACTTTCTATAAGAAAAACAATTGATACAGACAATATTTTAAACAATGTACGTATGAGCTTCCAAAAGACAAAATCTTCGAAGCATAGGATTTGATTTTTAATGAGACGAGACATATGACATGCAGTAAGCACGTGACTTGACAGCAAATGTTTAAAAAATAGTTTGAATAAAAAAAAAAGTTTGAGTTATAATTGGGAAATAAAATTGACATTTTTTACAGGAAAAATAACTCGACTTACTAAAGAGTTTTTTTAACCTTTTACATATTAATTAACCTTCTACATGTCAATCTCCGTATAAATGAAAAGTTACATAATTTTTTTTTTTTTTTTTTTATTTT